>Ga0164241_10002182_pt1 | contig 21812 bp, 28 predicted proteins | sample OricomyardsoilBY_FD_108780 | JGI IMG/M metagenome (GOLD analysis project Ga0164241, IMG submission 108780) | Backyard soil microbial communities from Emeryville, California, USA - Original compost - Back yard soil (BY) | ecosystem: Environmental > Terrestrial > Soil > Unclassified | place: USA... | reverse complement strand
GGAACGGTTGCTCAGCTCCTTTCTCAATCGAGAAGTGTGGGCGGCCGGACCTACTTCACCATGCTCGCCAACATGCTTGCAGCGGGTGCGACGCAGAACACACGATTCCCTATCGACGCCGCAAACATCACGCTCACTGCGGGCGACATTCTGGGTCTTGAGTTCTGGATGTATGCATCGGATGGCAATGCAGGACCGCCTCCGATCCTGCAGACAACTGACGCCCGATTCAATATCACGGGCGGCAGCGGCACGATCAACTGGACAACGTTTCAAAATTTCACTGCGCTGACGGCGCGAGCTTTTGACGGCCCGTTCATTTCGCACATCGTCTTTCAGCCCTACCAAGTGCCCGCGTTTGGAACGCTGTCGAGCGTTGATGCGTGGTGCGAATGGGCGACGAACGATCTGACGCAAGGAGAGTTCGGTGTGGCCTTCCCGAACCTCGTCAAGCTCGGCTCTGGCGGGGTGTTCGACGCAAGTTTGATGTAACGCTTGGCACTCAGCAGCCGCCCGTGATGACACGTGGCGGCTTTTTAACGTCTCTACAAGGAGCAGCACATGCCCTCAGTCCTCGCCCAGCGCTCAGAACAGCGCAGCATGCCGCTGCAAACCCGCTTGGTGCCCGTCTCCAGCGTCGACGAGAAGGCCCGTACCTTCGAGACCGTCTGGACTACAGGTGCACAGGTCCGTCGCTTCGACTGGGGAACCTGGAGCTACTACCTCGAGGAGCTCTCTCTCGATCCGGCCCACATCCGCCTGGAACGGTTCAACGGCGGCGCACCGCTGCTGAACACGCACCAGCAGTGGGATCTCGACAGCGTCCTTGGTGTTACCGAACGCGCCTGGCTGGAGCCAACGGAAGGCCGGTCGGTCTGTCGCTTCAGCGATCGCGACGAACGCATGAACGCCTATTGGCGCGATGTGGTCAACGGGATCATCCGCAACATCTCGGTGGGCTACATCGTCCACCGCTATCAGAAGACCGACCCGGCCGAGCCTGGTGGCCTGCCCGTCTGGGTCGCGATCGACTGGGAGCCGGCCGAACAGTCGCTCGTGCCCGTCGGCGCGGATGCGCTCAGCGGCGTGCGCTCGCTGACCCAGGCCGGCGCCCCTCAGGACCCCAAGGAAGTGATCGACGCGCTGGCGCGCGGCGTCGGCCATCGCACCTTTCCGTGCGAAATCGTCACGCGCGCCGCCCAACCAAGTCCCCAAACCTCAGCGGCTGCCGCTGCTGAACCTACCACTGAAGAGGAGCATCCCATGCCCAAGGCTGAAGAACGCGCAGCGGCCCCTGCAGGCGCTGAAAACCCAACCGAATTGCCGGCCGGCAACCCGGCCCCGGCCCAGACTGGTACCCGAACCGAGGCCGACATCCTGGTCGCGGAACGCCAGCGGACCACCCAGATCCGCACGGCGGTCGCCGCTTTCCGGCGCACCGCGCACGGCGAGCTGGTCACCGAGGCCGATGTCAACGGCATGATCGAGCGCGGCCTCACGCTCGACCAGGCGCGCAGCGAAATGTTCGCCAAGCTCGAGGAGCGCTCGAACAGCCAGGGCCCGACCCGTGGCGCCGCCAACATCCGGACCGAGCAGGACGAGCAGCATCAGCGCCGTGCCGACATGGAATCCGCCATGTCCCACCGCGCCAATCCAGGCGTGGTGCAGTTGCCCGAGACGGCGCGCCGCTTTCGGGGCATGACGCTCTTCGAGCTGGCGCGACGGAGCCTGGAACTGCAAGGCCAGAACACCGAGGGCATGGGCCGCAACGAAGTCGTGGCCCTGGCCATGGGCAATGCCGACGTGGGCGGCTTCCGCTCCATGCACGGCACCAGCGACTTCAGCATCGCGCTGGCCAACACCGTCGGCCGCAGCCTGCGCCAGGCCTATTCGAGCGCGCCCCAGACCTTCCGGCCCTGGGCCCGCAAGGGCACGCTGACCGACTTCCGTGCGGCCACCCGCATGGCAGTTGCCGGGAATCTCAAGCTGGAGAAGGTCAACGAGTTCGGCGAATTCAAGCGCGGCAAGATCGTGGATGCCGGCGAGACCATCCAGCTGGCCAGCTACGGCAAGGTCGTCGGCGTTACGCGCCAGGTCGTCATCAACGATGACCTCGACTTCCTCAGCCGCCTGCCCGCCATGTTCGGTCGCGCCGCGGCTGACTTCGAGAGCGATACGGTGTACAGCATCCTCAAGGGCAACCCGGCCATGGCCGACGGTACGGCGCTGTTCCATGCGAACCACGGCAACCTCGGCACGGCTGGAGCCATCAGCGAGACCACGCTGAACGAAGCGCGCAAGGCCATGCGCCTGCAGAAGGACCCGAGCGGCAACAACCAACCGATGAACATCGTCGGGAAGTACGTCATCGTCGGTGCGACCAAGGAGACCGAGGCCCAGAAGAACTTCCAGGCCGTCGTCATCGCCGGCAAGGCCACCGACACGAACGTGTTCCAGAACGCGTACGAAATCATCGTGGAGCCCCGGCTGGATGCCAGCCTGCCGTTCGAGTGGTTCCTGGTCGCAGATCCCTCGCAGATCGACACCATTGAGTATTCGTACCTCGACGGTGACGAAGGTCTGTACACCGAGCAGCGCATGGGCTTCGACGTGGACGGCATCGAGGTCAAGGGCCGCCTGGACTTCGCCGCCAAGGCCATCGACTGGCGCGGCATGTTCAAGAACCCCGCCACCTCCTGATCAGGCGCGCCCTGACGGTCTGACAAGGCCCGCCATGCAGCTGCAGGCGGGTCTTTGTGTTTTCGACATTCATTCTTCACAAGGAACTCTGTCATGAAGAACTTCGTGCAACCGGGCAATGTGGTCACCGTGACCGCGCCCTACGACCTCAATCCTGGCGATGGCTGCCTGGTCGGGGTCTTCTTCGGCATCTCCAGCGGCAAGTACCTCAGCGGCGACGCTGCGGCCGAGCTGCAGGCCGAGGGTGTCTACGACATCAACGCGCTGTCCACCGACACCGCCAGCGGCACCGCTCTGGTCCTGGCCTACTGGGACAACACAAACAAGCGCATCACTACCACCTCCTCGGGCAATACCAAGGTGGGGGTGATCGTCGCGGCGAAGGCCAGCGGCGAGACGACGGCTCGCGTGCGCCTCAACGGCGCGTTCTAAGCCCGCCGCCATGCGCTTTCCTGTCGATGCGCTGTTCGGGGCTTTCAAGGTGTCCGGCATGTTGGTGGACGCCGTCTACCAGCCGGCGCCGGGCCCAGCCACGCCCTTCAGCGTGAACTGGGTCCAGCCCGATCAGTTGGTGCTCGGAGACGACGTGCAGAGCACCGAGTACCTCATCGAGTACGAAACCGCCTCGGTGCCCCGCCTCGTCAAGGGCGACGCCATCGAGATCGACGGCGAAGCCTACCGGGCCCGCGGCCCGGCTCAGAAACAGGGCGACGGCTACTTCAGCCGCTGCCCGCTCGACAAGGTGCGCGCATGAAGACCTACCAGCTCGAGCTGCTGCAGGCCGTCCTGGCCACGCAGCAGGGCCTCACCAGCATCCAGGCGGACCACGTCCACCTGGATCGGGGCGCGCCCATCGGCGATGACGAGTGTGATGCCATCAACATTGTCCCTGGCGAGAGCCGCTTCGAGTCCATGGGCAGCGAAGGCACTTACGACATCCTGAAGGCACGTGTGCAGTTCACCGTTGCGCACCACACCCGCGGCGAGCCGCAGGTCGAGCTTGTGGACCCCGCCAAAGGCGAGAGCCACCAGGCGCTCATGCAAGACCCCTCCCTGGGCGGCCTCGCCCTGCGGCTTTTCATCATCAGCAGCCGGCCCCGCAAGGCTCCCGGCAATGGCTCTGTGGGCGTCGAAGAGATGACCTACGAAGCCACGGTGCTCGTTGACGAGCGAACCCTGGCGATCTGGTCGCACGAGACCTGACCCCGAGCAACCCATCTTCAACCTGGCCCCGCCTTTGAGCGGGGCTTTTCTTTTCAGGAGCCCATCATGGCCGGTCGCGGACAAATCAGCTTTCACAGCGGCGCACTCTTCGTCAGGAGCACCGCCGCCAACCCCACGCCCATTCGCGTGGCCACCCTGCAGGAAACCAGCTTCGACTTCAAGGCGAGCAACAAGGAGCTGTTCGGCGAGAACCAGTTCGCCGAGGCCATTGGCCGCGGCAACACCAAGATCTCTGGTAAGGCAAAGACGGGGCGCTTCAACGGCACGCTGATGAATGAGACCTTCTTCAAGCAGCCCAGCAGCTCCATCCTTGCCCAGGCCAAGCTCATGGCGCTCGACGAAGTGGGCACCGTGGCCACGCTGATCGTCACCGTCACGAATGCCGCCAACTTCCTGGAAGACCTGGGTGTGCAAAGCAAAACAACCGGCCAACCGTACACGCGGGTGGCGTCGGCGCCGGTCGAAGGCGAATACAGCGTAAACGAAGCCACCGGCGTCTACACCTTCGACTCCGACGAGAACGGCAACAACGTGCTCATCAGCTACCTCTACAAGAGCACGGCTACGGGGGCCAAAACACTGCAGATCAACAACCAGGCCGCCGGTGAAGCTCCCACCTTCCGCGCCATCTTCAGCCAGAAGTTCCAGGGTCAGGTGCTGACGCTCACCCTCAACGCCCTGGTGGCCGAGAGCTTGGGCTTCGGCTTCAAGAACGAAGACTTCGCCATGCCGGACTTCGCCTTCGCCGCCCAGGCCGACTCGCTCGGCGTGGTGGGCGAGCTCAGCATGACCCAATTCGCATGAGCGGCGCCCGCTTGATCAAGGTGGGCGGGCGTGAATACACGCTCGAACCACTCAGCTTCAAGGCGCTCAAGGAGCACAGCGATGTGATCCGCCGCATGACCTTGGGCGAGGCGACCTCGGTCGAAGAGCTTTTCGACAACATGGCCAGCCTCGTGCATGCCTCCGTGTCGAGGTCGCATCCCGAGATCACCCGCGACATGGTTGACGCCGAGTTGGACTGGCCCAAGGCCCAGGCCGCGGTCGCCGAAGTGCTCGGTGTCTCCTTCCCGCAAGTCCCCGCGGGGGAGCAGACGGCGGAGAGCCCATCTGGGAATTCGACTGGGACGCCTGCATCAGCGAAGTGATCGGGTTCACCCATTGGACCTGGGACCAGGTTGAAAACCAGATGGACCTGCACCGCCATGCCGCCATGAGGCGGCACTGGCGGCGCTCTCCGCCGCTGCAGCAGATGGTGCAGGGCTACCTGGGCATCGAGCCCATTGAAGACATCAGGGCAGGCCCGCTGACTCCAGAACAGGAGGAGGCGGCCATCGCGGAATTTGCAAGGAACTTCGCCGCCGCAGGCGGCACCGTTCACTGAGAAAACCATGGCAGACAAGACCGTCAAAGTTGATATCACCGCCAACGCCAGCCAGGCCACCCGCGAGTTTGAGTCTTTCGGCAGCAAAGTGTCCTCGGTGGCCACCACGGTCAAGGGAACCATGGGCGGCATCCAGGGTGCCGCCATGTCGCTCAAGACGCAAATGCTCGGCCTGGGCGCGGCGCTGGCTGGCGGCGCCTTCGCGCTGGGCATCAAGAACCAGATCGACTGGATGGACGCCACGCGCAAGTCTGCCCAGGCAGCAGGCGTGGCCACGCAGACTTACGCAGAGATGGCCTACGCGGCCAAGCTCGCCGACGTGGACACCGAGGCGCTGACCAAGAGCATGGCGCGCCTGGCCAGCAACATGGCCAAGGCAGCGGGTGGCGACATCAACATGCAGCAGCTCTTCGGCCAGACGCTGCATGTGAAGGTCCAGGAAGCCGGTGGCGCGCTGCGCGACACCGACCAGGTGATGGAGGACATCGCCGAGCGCTTCGAGAGCATGGCGGACGGCACCAAGAAGGTGGCGCTGGCCGTCGAGCTCTTCGGCCAGCGAATGGGCCCGCAGCTCATCCCCTTCCTGAACCAGGGCAAGGGCGGCATCCGCCAACTGCGCGAGGAATTCCAGAAGCTCAAGGGCGTGATCAGCGACGACCAGGCCGCCGCTGCCGAGCAGTTCAACGACAACATGAGCCGCGCTCAGGTGGCGTCGGACCGGCTCAAGCTGCAGATCGCCAATGCCGCGATTCCCACGCTGGTCGAGTACTCCAACTTCTTCGTGGATGCGGCCAAGAAGTGCGGGATCCTGGAAGCGGCCTGGCTGAGCATGGGCAAGGCTGGCGCGGCGATCCTGGGTTTTGACGACGTCGGGCAGATGAAGTCACGGTACCAGGACCTGCAGAACGAAGCTCAGCGCCTGCGCAACATCATGGTCGGGCTGAAGATTCAGCTCGCCGCCCATCCGGGCAACGATACGGCCCAGCGCTACTACAACACGCTGTCGGCAAAGCTGCGCGATGTGCAAACGAAGGCGCTGGATGCCAGCGCGGCCATTGCGCGAATGCAGGCGGAGGTGAACCGCGGATACAAGGGGGAGGCGGGAGCCGGACGCGGATTTATCAATCCGGCGGTTGTAGGCAAGACGGATGCCGATGAGACAGGCAATCTCGACGCCACGCCCAAGACCGATGAGCGGATGAAGGTCTGGGAAGTGGCGCTGCAGGCTCAGAAGGTGGCCCATGACCGGATGAATGCGGAGCAGGGCACCTTCCAACAATTCGGCAAGGCACGCGAGGCCGAGTACTGGCAAGCCATTCTTGCCACGCTCTCGAAGGGCGACAAGCAGCGGCTCGCGGTGGAAGGCAAGTACTACGGCTTGAAGCTCGACATGAGCAAGGCTGGCTTCGAGGCCGAGCAGGCCGAGCTGCAAAACCGCATCGTCGCGGCCAAGAGCAACTATGACGAGCAGGAGATGCTCGCCGAGGTGTTCGCCCAACGGGCCAAAGCTCGCTACGGCGAGGACAGCAAGGAATATCAGCAGGCGCTGCAGAAGGCGCAGTCGATCTATCGAGAGCACATTGATGCGCGGGCCACGATTGCGGGCATTGCGCGTCAACAAGCCGCAGAGGAACGCCTCGCAGAAATCGACGCGGCAGAAGCGCAGGCCCAAATGCAGGTTCAGCTTGGGTTCCTCACCCAAGAGCAACTGTTGGCGATTCGGCGCAGCGCCATCATGCAGCGTGAGTTGATCGAGCTCGAAGCGAAGCAGGCCGAGATGCAGGCGCAGAAGGACGGCCCGAATGACCCCGTGGCTGTGGAACGGATTCAGGCCGAGATCGCCGCTATCAAGCGCAAATACAAAGGCCTGCAGGACCAGAACACGGGCGAGCAGAAAGTGCAGTCGCAGAAGCCTTTCGACGCCTTCTTCGGCACCAGTCAGACCGCCATCGAGCAGGGCCTGCTGAGCATGGTCACCAAGATGAAGTTCACGCTGGGCGGCTTGCGCGACACGGCACGCCAGGTGGGCACGGCGCTGCTGCAGGAACTGGTCACCAAGCCCGCGGCCGAGTGGATCGCCAATCAGGCGCGCATGGTGATGATGACCGCCCTCTTCGGCCAGGAGCGGGTCGCTACAGAAGCGGTAGTGGGTGCAGAAGTCGTGGCGGTGCAGGCCGGCTTCAGCCTCAAGAGCATCGCGATGAAGGCCTACGAAGCGGCGGCCGGTGCGTACTCGGCCATTGTTGGCATTCCCTATGTAGGACCCATCCTGGCGCCCATCGCGGCCGGCGTGGCCCTGGCCGGGGTCATGGCCTTCGCCAGCAGCATCTTCAGCGCCGAGGGCGGCTTCGACATTCCCAAGGGCATGAACCCGATGGTGCAGGCCCACTCGAATGAGATGGTGTTGCCTTCGAAGCATGCCGACACCATCCGCATGCTCGGTGACCTGGCCGCCACGGGACAGCTCAGTGGCGGCGGTGGCGGCGTCACAAACATCCAGGCGCTTGACTCGCGCAGCTTTGAGCGCTTCCTCTCGGGCCGCCAAGGGGACCAACTGATGCGCGCGCTGGCGCGGCGCGCCCGGAACGGCAGCTACTGAGATGACCGCCATCCTGCCTCAGCTGCGCGGCCTCAAGGCGGACCGCGACATCAGCGCCGAGTTCGCCACCATCGTGCAGCGTGCCGCCAGCGGCCGCCGCGCGGCCATGGGGCAGCGGTTTTTTCCGGTGCACCGTTTCTCGCTCAAGTACGAATTCTTGCGCGCATCGGCCAGCTCGCCGGATGTGCAAACGCTGCGCGGCTTCTTCCTCGCCCGGCGCGGGCCGCTGGAGCCCTTCTATCTCAAGGACCCAGACCGCTGCACCGTCACGGCGCAGGCCGTGGGCGTTGGCGCCACCGGCGTGACCACCTACCCGCTCATCTACACCGAGGGCGGCGCCGTGGACCGGGTGGGTGCCGTGGACAACACGGGCACCGCGCCCATCGCCCTGGTCAATGGCACGCCAGTCAGCGCCACCTTCACGCGCGACCAGCTCGTGTTGGCCAGCGCTGCCACGCCTGGCGCCACGGTCGCCTGGACCGGCAACTACTTCTTCCATGTCGCCTTCGCGGACGACACCTTGACCCTGACCCGCTTCATGAAGCAGCTCTACAGCGCCAGCGGTGTCTCGGTCGAAACCGTCAACCAATTCAGCTGATCATGCCCATGTCTCCCTCCGAGCTGGTCGCCCTCGACACCTGGCTGGCCACCGCCGACCAGGTGCTGCGTTTCGACCTGCTCACCATCACCACGCGCACTGGCCTGGTCGCGCGCTGGACCAATGCCGACGTCGCGCTCACCACGCCGGATGCGCGCACGTTCCAGCCGGCTGTCTATGAGCGAGACCGGCTCAAGTGGAACGCCGACCTGCAGGTGGACGAGGTGCTCCTGCGCATCTTCGTGGACAGCGTGGATACCTTCGGCGGCGTGGCCATGTTGCCCTACGCCTACCGTGGCGGCCTCGATGGCGCCACCGTGCTGCTCGAATGGGCGTACTACGACGTGGACAAGACCTTCAAGGGATACGACACCCGATTCGAAGGCAGCACCGGCCCGGCCGACACGGGCCTGGGTCAGATCGAGATCTCGGTGCGCAGCCTGGTGGCGGGGCTCATGCGCCAAGTGCCGGCCGAGGTCTACCAACCAGGGTGCCGAAACACGATCTACGACGCGCGCTGCACACTGGATCCGGCCTCGCACAGCGTCGCGGGCGCGGTCACGGCTCTGGCCGGCACGAGCCTCATGGCCTTCAGCACCAACTTGGGGGCCGCAGCTGGCACATACGACCTGGGTGCGATCAAGTTCACCAGCGGCGCGCTGGCCGGAGAACAGCGCACGGTCAAGGCCTATGCCGGCGGCGTGGTGGGCACCGTGCTGGCCTGGCCCTCGCAGCCGTCCGTGGGTGATGCCTTCCTCATCCGCCCTGGCTGCGATGGCACCAAGACGCGGTGCAATGCCTACGCCAACCTCATCCACTTCCGCGGTGAGCCGCACATTCCCGCGCCGGAGACCGTGGCATGACCGAGGCACAGATCCGGGCCGCGCTGCAGCGCGAGGGCCTGCGCTGGCTGCGCACGCCGTACCACCATGGCGCCAATGTGCATGGGGCAGGGGTTGACTGCTTGATGCTGCTGGTCGAGGTTTTCAAGGCCTGTGGCTGCATCCCACTCGACTTTGACCCACGGCCCTACTCGCACCAATGGCACCTCCACCGCAGCGAGGAGGTCTACCTGCAAGGCATGGAGCGCTTCGGGCGGCTGCTGCCAGAGGGTGCCGCCGCAGATGTCGGCGACATCGCCATCTGGCGCTTCGGTCGAACCTTCAGTCACGCCGGCCTGCTGGTGCGCCCGCAGGACGGCGGTGAACTCGAAGTGCTGCACGCGCGCATGTCAGCAGGCGAGGTCACGCTCGACCGCCTGGACGCCTCCGAGCTGGCCGCCCGCGAAAGCCGCGTCTTCACCTTCTTCGGCGCGGAGGCCTGCTGACATGGGCGGCCCCACCATCAAGAACGAAGCCGAGCGCATCTCGGACATTCGCATTCAGAGCAGCGCCTATGGCAACTGCATCCCCTGGCTGCTGACGGGCCGCGGCCGCGTGGCCGGCAACCTGCTCTGGTATGGCAACTTCAAGGCCACTCAGCACACCAGCACCTCCAGCGCAGGCGGCAAGGGCGGTGGCGGGTCGCAGCAGAGCATCACCTATACCTACACCGCCGCGGTCATCGTGGGCCTGGCGCGTGGGCCCCTCGTGGGCTCCGGCATGGTGTGGCGCGGCAAGAGCCAGCTTTCCAGCTTCGCGGCCGCAGGGCTGGCACTGCGCACCGGCGAGCTGGCCCAGTCCAATTGGAGTTGGCTCAGCAGCTATGCCCCGTCGCAGGCGCTGAACTATTCGGGCCTGGCCTACGCCTATGCGCAGAACTACACGCTGGACGACAGCGCCAGCCTGCCCAATCACAATTTCGAGATCGACGCTGGCGGCCTGGGCACGGTGTCGGGCGTCGTCGGCGCTGTGCTCGACGGCGACCCGCGCATTGCCGTCGAGCAGTTGCTCACCGACACCCGCTCGGGTGGCGCCTGGTCGTCGGCCCGCCTGCTCGGGCTGGACGCCTACCAGACCTATTGCCGCGCGGCGGGCCTGTGGTTCAGCCCGGTGCTCACCGAGCAGCGCAGCGCCATCGACTGGCTCAAACAGCTGCTCTTGCTCACCAACACCCGTGCCGCGTGGACTGGGTCTGCGCTGGAGCTTGTGCCACTGGGTGACCAGGACCTGAGCGCGCACGGCGCCAGCTACACGGCGAACACCACGCCGGACTTCGACCTCACCTATGACCACTTTGCGCCGGAAGATGGCGATCCGCCGGTGCGCGTGCGGCGCCATGTCGGCCTGGTCAGCGAGGCCCAGGCTGCGACCTCAGACGACGTGGGCTGCAACGTCATCACCCTAGAAATTGAAAACCGCGCGGCGGGCTACGTCACGCAGTCGGTATCGCGAGACGACCTGGCCAGCATCGAGCTCTATGGTCGTCGGCCCAAGGACACCATCCGCGCCCCGGAGATCAAGGACCCGGCCATTGCCGTCCAGATCGCCCAGCAGCTGCTGCAAGACGAACTGTCCAAGCGGAACCGCTATGAGTTCCGCCTGACCTGGCGCTTCTGCCGCCTGCGGCCGCTGCGCCTGGTCACCCTCACCGAACCGAACCTCGGCCTGGATCGGGTACCCGTGCGAGTGCTCGAGGTCGAGGAGCTGGAGGATGGCTACATCTCCGTCGTCGCCGAAGATGCCGCCATCGGCATCGCCAGTGCCCCGCGCTTTGGGGCCCAGGCCGGTAGCGGCTATGCACCGAACTACAACGCGGCGCCCGGCAATGCACTGGCCCCCGTGATCTTCGAGCTGCCTGCGGCGCTGGGCGCGGCAACGGGGCTCGAACTCGCCGTGGCGGCCGCCGGTGCAGACCCGAATTGGGGCGGCTGCCAGGTGTGGGTGAGCTATGACGGCTCCAACTATCGCCAGATGGGCGATCTGCGAGGCAGCAGCCGCTACGGCGTCACCCAGACCGATGCCGGCACCAGCCTCAGCCTGGTCACGAACAATGGGCAGCAACTGCTCAGTGGCAGCGCCCTCGATGCCAGCAACCTCGCAACGCTGACCTATGTGGCCGCCGCAGGCGCGGTGCCGGCCGAGTACCTGGCCTACCAGACAGCCACGCTGACCGGCCCCAGCACCTACACCCTGACCGGCCTGGTGCGAGGCGCCTACGGGACGGAGGAAGACACCCATAGCACCGGCACACCCTGGGTGCGCGTGGACGAGGCGATTGTTCGATCCGGCGCGCTCGATCCGGCACTGGTGGGCCAGACGGTCTACGTCAAGCTCTGCAGCTTCAACGTCTTCGGTGCGGCCGTGCAATCGCTGGCGGATGTCTCGGCTACGGCGTACGAAATCACTGGAGATTTCATTGCCGGCAGCGGCCTGCGGCTGCAGGCCACGTCGCTCACCTTCACTTTCGGACCGGGCGGCGCCCCATCGCCGGAGGAGCAGACCATCACGCTGCGCGCTGTGGCGCCGGCGGGATCCGAGGACGTCATCACCTTCGAGGCCGAGGCCTTCGACAACACGGGCGAGAGCCTGGGCCTGCTGGATCTCGGCACCGACGATGACGACGACAACCTGCGCACGCTGGATGTTGTCACCTTCGATGTGGCCGCCTATGCCGTCGCCAAGGCCAGCCTGGGCGAGGACGAGGATCAGGTGACCATCGTTCGGGTGTCGGACGGCGCCGATGCGCTGACCGGCTACCTCACCAAGGAGTCCAGCGTCGTGGCCACGGCGCACGACGGCAGTGGCGGCAGCTACGCGGCGGCCGGCGGCATCTTCCGCGTTTTTCATGGTCGGACCGATATCACGGGCGACTCGTCGATCACCTACACCGTCGAGGACAGCGATGGGATCGACGGGCTGACCATCGACGACGACGGGGTCTATGCGCTCACAGGAACCTCTGCGGATGTCGGCACGGCCACGCTGCGGGCCTTGGTGGCCACCGTTGCCGGTGACGTCGAGCTGGACAAGGGCTACACGATTACGCGCAGCAAGGCCGGCGCCGATGGCAGTGCGGGCGGGGCCGGCGCGCCGGGGCTGAATTCCGCCACCGTCGTGCTCTACAAGCGCACCGGCACCAGCTCGCCGCCCACCGCGCCCACGGTGACGGTCACCTACACGTTCAGCTCTGGCGTGGCCACCGGCATGGACAACGGCTGGACGCAGGCCTTGCCAACGAGCGGTGGTCCGTTCGCCTGGATGATCTCCGCTCGCGCGTCTGGCAGCGGCAGCAACGATACGATTACGGCCGGCGAATGGACGCCCGTGGCCCTGTATGCGCAGGATGGCGCGGCAGGTCTGCCCGGGGATGACGGCAATAGCAGCGGCGCCGCAGCGCTGTGGCAGTGGGCCAACTCGCAGCCTGGCGATCCCAGCGGAAGCTCCACCTACACCTGGGCCACGGGTGTCAACAGTTCCTACACGGGCGGCAACGGCTGGCAGGCCACGCCGCCGGCCAATCCTGGAACGCCTGGCATCAAATTGTGGTCAGCGAAGAAAGCGGTGTCTGCGGTCGTCGGTACAACGAGCACCTCGGTGAGCTGGGGCAGTGGATTCACGGTACTGGCGGAGAGTGGCAACGGCACCAACGGCACCAACGGCACCAACGGCACCAACGGCACCAACGGCCTTCAGACGGCCATCGCCGAAGTGTTTCGGTGGGACCTGAGTACGCCAAGTGGACCTACTGGCTCGCCGAGCTGGAGTTGGTCCACCATGTCGTTTGGAAGCGCGCCATCTGGCTGGACGTTGGCCGCCGGCTCGCCGCCAAGCGCCGGCTACACGCTTTATGTGGCCAGCGTTCGGATCACAGACAGCGCAGCGTCCGCCACGACCGGATTCAACTGGAGCACATCGAGCATCGCAGTTCGAGGGTCTGCTGGGGCAAACGGAAGCGCGGGCAGCCCCGGCGCCTCTTCGCGTATTGCTTACTCGCGCATCGCTGGCAATCCTTCGCCCACAAGCGGGAACATCACGACCTCGGGCAGCAGCAGCTTTCCGACGAGCACCCAGTCCAACACCACCTGGGGCGTGAACGTCAGTTGGACAGGAAGCGATCCAAATCCGAGCAGCACGAACACGCTGTATGTCACGGACGGAATCTACGACCCGGCCACCGGAAATTCAGTCTGGGCCACACCCTATCCAGCCTCGCTGAAGGTCGGAAGCCTTTCTGCGGTAGCAGTGAACACCGGGGCGCTGACCGTGGATGGAAATGTCACCGTCACCAGTGGCGCACTGTTAGGTGGCAACTTCACCGGTGCAAGCTGGCCGGCGTCGGGTGGCGGGTTCTATCTCGGGCCATCGGCGCTTCGAATGGGTCGATATACAGGGAGTCCTGGTGGGCAGTGGTTTGAGTTGACCGCTGCTGGCGATCTTTCAATGCCTGGGCTTTTCATCAGCGGCGGCAATGCCACGTTCTCGGGAGCCTTGAGCGCGGCCACCGGCAGTTTCGCCAACATCACCATGGGCGGCCTGCTCTACACGCCGGGCAAGACCAACTACGACTCCGGCAGCGGAATCATGCTTGGCAACTACACCGGAGACGCGTATCTCGGCGTCACAAAAGACCTGGGCGGTGGCGTCGTCAAGGGCATGTGGGTGACATCGAGCGACGGCATCGTTCACATGAGCGGGGCCGATGTATCGGGCGGAACGATCACGGGCAGCGTATTCCAAACCGCAACAAGCGGTCAGCGCGTTGAAATATCTGCCGCGACAAACTCTTTGCGAACCTACGATTCTGGGGGCGTCTTGCGAGGCCACGTAGGTGAATACGATTCAAGCGCGGGATACGCGGCAATTTATGGCTACGCAAATTCAAGCGGTGTAGCGGGCGCATTCTACGGTGCGCGCGATAACGGGTATTCACTCAATATTCGAAACCTTGGATCAACCAAATCATCCGGCGCCAACATTATTTCGAACTCGACTTGCTTGGTTGCAACGAACCAGGGAGACGGCCGTGGTGCGGCGCTTCTTGTGGGCGCGCTATCGACCGCTGATCAGATCGGCGGTGTGTCCCTTGGTACTTCAAACTCTACGAAATTGGCCATCGGAGACTCGTCGGGCGCAATCGGAACAGTTCTCTCCACCAAGAATCTAACCATTTCCTCATCCGCCCCGTCGGGTGGGTCGGACGGTGATATTTGGATCTCCGTCTAATGCCGACGCTGTCAATCAATAAATCCGGCACTTGGTATTCGGCCGCAAGGTTCTATATCAACGTGGGCGGAACTTGGCGGCTCGCCACACAAATGTGGATCAACGTGGGTGGAACGTGGCAATCGATCACTTTCTAACTCAAGAGGTAGCAATTCAATGACGCCCGAGGCTTGGATTCTTGGTGTCCATTTGCTTTCACTCCATCCAGAGCCGGGCTACCGAACTTTCACCCCGGGTGGGTATGTCATGCACAAGAGCGGCGCCACCGTCGGGGCCTTCCGAAACAGCATCGGCCGCAACAGCGGCTACGCGGGCTGGACCTGGCAGGCCGGCCCGTTCGGACTGACGGCCGGGGCCATCACCGGCTACCCGCGCGCAAAAGTGCTGCCCTTGCTCGTGCCCAGCTATCGGCTGGCCTCGGGAGTCAGGATTTCCGTCGTGCCAAACCCATTCGGAGCAGCTGCGCTGCACCTGAGTCTCGAGCATCAATTCTGAGTTCGCCTCCCTAATCTTGAGCCTTGAAAGGCCACCATGACCAAGATCGATTCCATCTTCCCGCAACTCGCGCAAGACAAGGCCAACCACGCCCTGTATGGCGTGCTCTGGGGTCTTCTGGGCGCCTGGCTGGCCCCGACGCTACCGGCGCTTGCCCTGACCAGTGCAATGGGCGCAGTGGCCCAGGCCGCGCTGGCCGGCGTGCTCAAGGAGGTGGTGGACCACTTCACGGGCGGGGATGTTGACCCTCTCGACGCCATCGCCACGGCAGCAGGCGGCGCGGCCATCGCGGCGGCAATCCTGATCGGCTGACTCATGCCAGACAAGCAGCCCACGCCTGCCGCCTGGTTGGTCATCGACAACCTTGGGCGGCACAGCGTCTACCTCGATCACGCCCGCGCCGCCGAGCGCGCTGCGCTGCTGCACGGCCGCCTTGTCCCACTCGTTCCCCAGACGGAGAAGAAATCTTGACCGACCAAGAAGCTCAAAGAGACCTGCTCATCGGCGGCACCAAAGCCACCGTGGCGTGGGGCGCGGTAGGCATCAGCAGTTGGTCCGATGTGGCAGCGCTGTTGGCTGCTCTGTACACGGCGCTGCTCATCGTGGAGTGGGTCTGGAAGCGCATCGCGCGGCCGGCGGCTGAGAAGCGCGGCCTGGTCAAGCGCAAGAGCCGGCGGGCCAGCGATGACTGACATGACCACAAAGCGCAAGGCCGCAGCCTTGCTCGCCGTGGCCATCGCCGCGCCGGCCGAAGGTCTGCGGCAGTGGGCCTACAACTGCCCGGCCGGCATCGTGACGGTCTGCTACGGCCACACGGGCACCGATGTGCGCAAAGACCGTGAGTACTCCATCGCGGAGTGCCGGGCGCTCCTGCAGGGTGACATGGCTAAGGCCATCGACCAGGTGGACAACTGCATGCCCGGCCTGCCGCCCAAGGTGCTCGCCGCCTTCGGGGATGCCGTCTTCAACATTGGGCCGACCGTGGCGTGTGACCCCAAGAACTCGACGGCAGCCCGGCTGCTTGCCGCTGGCCAGTGGCGCGCGGCCTGCGACCAACTGCCGCGTTGGAACAAGGCGCGCGTGGCCGGCCTGCAGGTCGAGTTGCCCGGCCTGACCAAGCGACGCGCTCAAGAGCAGGCCCTGTGCCTGCAAGGAGCCACTCCATGACCGGCCTGGCCACTCGCCTCCTCATCGCTCTGGCTGCCATGGCCTGCCTGGCCGGCGTGGTGCTGGGCTACGGCGCCCATGAGCGAGCTGCCGGCTATTCAAAGGCCATGAGCGAGGTGCGGGCCGCTACCCAGGTCCAGCGTGAAAACAACCGCGCCACTGCGCAGGCTGCATCCACCGATTTCGCGGCCCAGGAGGCCGAGATTCGTGCCCGAGCTACCCAGACACTCCCGGAGGTCCGAAATGCGCTTCAGTCACCGATCTGCCCACTTCATGCGGAATTCCCGCTCACCACGGCAGACATCCCAGGTCTCCCACCCAACGTGCCCGCTCTGGTGCTGGCTGATGTGCTTGTGCCTGCCGCCCTTATTGAGCAGTTGCGGCGCGACGGTGCCGACCCTGCCGGCCATTGATCCGCCGCCGGCAAAACTGGCGCAGGCCTGCTGGGCGGGGCCGGACTGGCCACGAGGACGTGATGTGCCGTTTTGGGAATTTTTCGAGATCGCGCGTCAGCGTGAGTCGGCGGCGGCCATCTGCCGGTCCCGGACCAGAGGCCTGGTGCTGGCCTGGCCGCACGCAGCAAAAGGAAAGCCATGATTCCCGCCCGAGAGGACCTGGTCCTGGCCGTCGGCGCCGCATTCGGTCCCGAGTCGATCATCTACACGATCAAGCGCTCGGGGCTGCCGCTCGATCTGACGGCGTGCCAAGTCGAGATGCTCGGCTATGGCCTGCAAGGTGGCCAGGCGCTGTTTAGCTGGAAGTCCCAGGAAGACAAGCTGACGCTGGGGGGCGCCATGGGCACGGTGACACCTGCCGTGACCGGAGCCGAGACAGCCGCTATCTGGTCAACGCCCGGCCTCATCACGCGCTCGTTGACACCGTATCGAGGCATGCCCACGTACCTGGCCGGGACGTGGGTCATGGACATCTCTGGCCCCGATGGTCTCTTCCTCCGCCCGCTGCAGGGCAACCTCCTGCTCATTCCCACCTTCAATTGATTTGACCCACTGAAAGGCTACCGCCATGGACGAACTCCACGCCAAGCTCATCGAGGCCCTGCCGCTTGCCAGGGACTATCCACACGTGAAGGAAGCGCTGCAAAACGCGCTGACCTTCTACGAAGCCGCGAAGGTCCGCGAAGCCGCGGCCCGTGGCGAAACGCCAACCGAGTAACGGAGACCCATCATGTCAAGCGGCACCTTCACCCTCTTCAGCAAGAACAAGGCGGACCTGCGCCTGAACGACCTGCTCGGCGCGACCGTCAAGCTGGCGCTCGTCACCAGCGCGTACACGCCCGATGCGTCCGTCACCGGACACTCCCTCTGGTCCGAGATCTCCGCAAATGAAATCTCGGCCGCCGGCCAGGCGGGCTACAGCGCCGGCGGGCAGACCTTGAGCTCGCTTGCGGTGACCGCAATCACCAACGGCTACAAGTTCACCAGTTCCAACCCGCAATGGACAGCAGCTGGTGGACCGATCCCTGCGCATCGCTACTACGTGATGTACGTGCTGGGCACGCTCTGGAGCAAGACCAACCCGGTCATCGGCTACTTTGTCGGCGACGCGGCGCCGGCTGACATCCCTGCCACCACGGTACCCAACACGCTGACGGCCACGGTGCCGGCGGGTGGCTTCTGGGACGCGGTCTGACGAGGGGCTGAGATGATCAACCACTGGGCTGCGATGACCACGACGACAACGGGCACCGGCTCGTTGTCGCTCACCTCGATTTCGGGCTGGCCCACGCTCGACGACATCGCGGGCCAGAGCCGAGCGTTTCGATACGACATCCTCGATGATGCAACGGGCGCCCCTCTGGCGTCCGGGATTGGCACGCTGTCTGCCAGCACGACGCTCGCCCGGGGCGCGAATGAGTCGACCTACGCCAGCGGCGCCTACACGCCGCTCGGCTCTGTCATGTCGCTCGCGGCCGGCACCAAGCGCGTGATCCTGACGGCAATGGCAAACGACGTGTCCCCTGCGCTCCCCACCGTGCAGGGATCCTTCGGCCAGAAGCTGGTCCTGCCGGAAGGGCTGTGGCCTAGCAATCAAACGGCCACGCTGACAGCCAATGTTGTGTTCGCCTCGTGCTTGAGGTGGAGCTCCGCTCGCCCGCTCTCGTCTCTTGCCTGCCAAATTTCGACCGCGCAAGGGACTGGCTCGGATCGGCTGCAGCTCGGTGTGTACGCCTGCAAGGAAAACGGCCTGCCGGGCAATCTGATCTGCCGAACTGGCGACATCCTGCCCAACTCGACCGGCCTCAAGACGGCCGTGCTGAGCGGTGGCACGATTGAATTGCCGCCTGCGTTTTACTGGTTCGCCATTTGCTGCAGCGTCAACCCGACCATGTTCGCCTACGACGCTGGATCGTCTGCCAAAGCCGTCCTGGCGACGCCGATGGGCCACACCTCCGGCAGCATCTATGAGCGGCAGTCGCACTTCCAGACCTCGGCGATTTCGAGCGGATGGACGGTGCTGCCGTCAACGATCACGCTCTCGGGCGCCTACTACATCAGTGGCTATTTCGCGCCAACCGTCGGAGGCATCGTCGCATGATTACCTACACCGAAAAGGGCGCCGGCCTGCATGCGGCCATTGGGGCTGCCGGCTTGGCCCTCTGGTGCGCAGACAACGTTTGGTGCAGCACCGACGATGCAGCGGTGCAGGCCATCATCGACGCCTATACGCTGGACGATGCGCGCGCGCCGGTCATCGAACTGATCAAGGACTCTGCGCGGCTTCGCATCCTCGCATTCCTGCCGGATTGGAAGCAGTCCAATCTCAACGCGCGAATGAATGAGCTGAACCTTACGAGGTTCACGCGCGAATTGGTGGCCGAAGAGCTTTCAGAGATTGCCGCGATGCAGGCGATCTGGAACCAAGCCAAGGCGATCCGCCAGGCATCCAATGATCACGAGGCGGCGCTCAACGCACTGGCATCCTTTGAAGCCGTCGCAGCATATGACATCTCGGCCGGCTGGCCTGGCTAAACAATGAGTCTCGGCACCTACCCACTCGGCCTGCTGCCGCTTGGTACGGCCAGTCGCCTGTCGCCAGCCGCCAGCACCACGGTGGCACCCATCGCAGGACATCTTGCGCTCGCTGGCTACGTGCCGTCGATTGCCAGGACGGCGAATCAAGGGGTGGCGCCAAGCGCTGGGCACCTGCTCATTTCCGGGCACCAGCCGAGCGTGGGGCAGTCGGCCAACCAAGTGATGGCGCCCGTGGCGGGCCACTTGGCGTATGCAGGCTACGCGCCCTCGATTGCCAGGACGGCGAACCAATCGATGGCACCAGGAGCAGGCCACCTGGTCCTGTCCGGGCACCAGTCGAGCGTGGCCCAGTCCGGCAACCAGGTCGTGGTGCCAGCGGCTGGCCACCTGACGCAAACGGGCTACGCGCCATCGCTCTCCCAGACCCAGAATCACCAGGTGGCACCCATTGGCGGCCACATGTCAATGACAGGCCATGCGCCGACTTTGGTGCAGATGTCTGGCCAGCTTGTGGCGCCGGTGACGGGGCACCTGGTGCTCACCGGCCGCCAACCTTCGGTGGCCCAGTCGGCCCACAAAACCGTGGCGCCTGGCGCTGGCCAACTGCGGTTCACGGGCGACGCGCCGAACATCGCGCAAGGTGGGGCACAGTTGGTCGCACCTGGAGCGGGTCACCTGGAGTTTGCAGGGCACACGCCTGCGCTTTCGCAAACCGCGAACAAGGCAGTGACCCTGCAGACGGGTCACCTGCTGCTGACGGGGCATATGCCGTCGCTGATGCAGACGGCCAACGTGACCATCGCGCCTGCAGCGGCCCGCCTGGTCTTCGGCGGCAAGGTGGTCAGGATTGACCAGTCGGGGTCGGTCGCCTTTCTGCCGGCGCTGGATCTCAGCGTGGATATCACGCCGGAGCGAATCGGCGTGGACATCTTGGATGGCGAACTGGGGGTGGACGTCGGGCCGGCCCAGGTCGCTGTCAACCTTGACTCGGCCGGAGCCTGGTCGGTGAATATTTGTCGGAGTAGCCCGCGCCTGAGCGGTGCGATGACCATGGCCCACCGTCTCTGACGACTGGCTATGCGTTCGAACTGCATCGCTTTCGCGCTGGCACTGTACTGGCGCCGTCGGCGGCGCGGCCGCGAGGGCTACCTGATGATCCGAAAATCTCGCATGGGGCCGTTTCCCCACGTGCTCTATGCCGAGCAGCGCCCGGGAGGGCGCATGCGCATGGTCAGCTTCAAACCCACCCACCCTCGCAACAAGAAGGTTCCGCCACCCATGTTTATGGGTGCGTCGAGGTGGGGCGACCTGGATCGGTAGCACGGTCGATCATGCCACGTACCCAATCCGCCCCGCCCAACGCCGCCAGCTTGGCACGCTGCGCCGCCGTCATGCGGATCGTCACCGCCCGCGTGTCCTCGCCCTCCTGCAAGCGCGGTCGGCCCCGGCCGCGCTCAAGCGCCACAGGCTCAGGCATCACGGGTTCTCGTCGTGCCACTTTGCCGCCTCCCTCACCAGTCTTTGCGCGCGTGCCTGCAGGTCATGCAGCGGCACCCCGCGGGCCTGCTCGAACGCCGACCACGCCGCCATGCTGCCGTCGTCGGTCTCCACATCAAGGCCGCCGTCTGGCAGCTCCGTCAGATGGACGCGCAGGCCCGACTCGTGGACCAGTACGCTGGGCGCCTCGCGGACCCAACTCATCCCAATCTCCCCATCAGCTCGCGCACATCCGCCTCCAGTTGGCTTCGCCCGGCCGCGCCAGAGACGGGCTTGTCGTGAGAGGCTGCGTAGCGCTTGTGCGGCATCGGGTGCTCTGCGTAGACACGGCCGGCGCGCTCCATCGTGTAGACCACGGAGCCCTCGCGGCGCTGAGTCAGGCCGAGGCCAGTGAACTTGCCGTCGATGACGAGTTCGTTGTTGGTGGCAAGTTGAAGCATGAGGTTCTCCAGAAGACCCGGCGCCTGCCGGGTCGGGTTGATCAGAGGAGGCCAGCAGCTTGCTTGGCTTGCTTCCAGGGCGAGCGGGCGATCTTGGCAGCGCGGCGGTCGGCAGCGCCAGCGTTGATGATCTTGGTCAGCTCGGCATTGATGTAGCCCTTGGCGGCCGTGGCATAGGCAGCGTGGGCTTCGTTGGCGGCAGCCTTGAGGGACTTCAGGGCCTTCTCACGAGCCTTGGCGTTGAAGCCGGCGGCAGCCAGGCGGGCCTTCTCATCGTCGTGTGCAGCCAGAGCGGCGGCGGCGATGGTCTTCAGGGCTTCGATCTTGGTGGTGGTCATGGTTTGCTCCGTTTGGAACGCCAGGGTGCTGCCTGGACTCAGTGGACTGCTTTTCTGCTGTCCATGGATAATAATGTAATCGGTTATTGTGGGCAGAGCAAGCAACTTTACAATCCAGCGAGCCAGGGAATTTGGAGCCATCGAGGGACTGCTTTTGTAGGCATTCTGGTAGGTATCTGAAAATGTTTGGTGAGTTGGTGCCGATGAATATTGATTGTGTGCCTGACTTCGTCTCCTCCAGAAACAATAAAGAAAACGCCGCTCACTGAGCGG
>Ga0164241_10002181_pt1 | contig 21822 bp, 31 predicted proteins | sample OricomyardsoilBY_FD_108780 | JGI IMG/M metagenome (GOLD analysis project Ga0164241, IMG submission 108780) | Backyard soil microbial communities from Emeryville, California, USA - Original compost - Back yard soil (BY) | ecosystem: Environmental > Terrestrial > Soil > Unclassified | place: USA... | reverse complement strand
GTCATTCGAAGCGGCAACGGGCGCCAGAACGCGAACACTGGAGGTCTGCGGCGACAGCGACGATGTATTCGTCGATGCCACGAGGCAGCGCATGTACGCCATTTGCGGCAGTGGCGCGGTCGATGTGTTCCAGCAGAGCGGCGCCGAAGTTCGGCTGGTGGCGCGAATCCCAACCCGCGACGGAGCGCGCACGGGCCTGCTCGTCCCTTCGCTGAAGCGACTATTTGTTGCTGCGCGCGCAACCGGCTCAATGCCTGCCGCAATCCTCGTATACAGATCCAACGGCGGTTGAGCTTCGACTCACGGGTCGCTGATTAGTCTTCTCTCGACCATGGCACTACCAATGCCGTGGTTGGGGGCTTTTCTTCTTGATCTGACTCTACGGTGATCCGCGAGCGCGCATAGCGCGCCTCAACGCTCACCATCAAGAGCGGTGCGCACTCAACTTGTGATGAAAATGCACTGTAGGTCCCGCAAGCGCAAAGACACGCGGAGCGATGAATTTTAGGTAAGTGCTTGAATTGTTGGTGGAAAGGGAGGGACTCGAACCCTCGACCCCGGCATTATGAGAGCGGTTTCTAATTCGATCAGTCGTTAACAATCAACCACTTGCTGCGGGCGTCCGTTGCTGATTTTCCGCACTGAGCACGACTGAGCTGAGCTAGGTCCCGCAAGAGTCCCGCATCGATGGACGGTGGACGAATCGAGCACTGCAAGTGAGGGATTCGAACTCCTCGCAAACCTATTGTCTCAAGTGGAGTATTTCCCGAGCTGCGGCTCCGGTGCCGTCAAAGTACCTTAGGACTCAGCCCACTCCATGCACGCTGGCGCAATCAACTCTCGGACCAGCATCAACTGTAATCCAGGGAATGTGCCGTACTCGAAGTTCGCCTGGGCATCGCCACAGGAGCTACGCTTAACCGCCGCGATACCTTGCAGCCTCACGCCAGCTTGCGAGTGCTTGCGATTCGGTGCGCCCTTTCGTCTCGATACGCTCGCCGCTATAGACACCGACAGCAATCCACACCGTCTTAGACTTCTGGTGCACCGATACCTCCTGCGGCTGGTCCCAGACCTTGACCGTATGTTCCACTGCCTATACTCCAAGCAGCCCGCGCACAATCCACGCGACAACTCCCGCCACCAGCGCCGCGAGTCCGCCGGCAATGATGTGCCATCTGCGATCACTTCGCCGACCGCGCTGTTGCACTTCAACGCTTGCGAGCGCCTTTAGTGTCGGTTCTGGTACATCGGCAATGCATATCCGCGGTCCGATGGGCTGATCGTCCATCGCGTATACGGCGACTTCAGTATCTGTGAACTGCTTGAATATCGACTCAAGGCTGCGGATAGAAGTCTGCTGAATCGTCGGCGCGACGGATGAAACACTACTTAGCGTTTCGGCAAACGCGCCCGAGCCGAGGTACTTCCGATTTCTAAGGGCTTGGCGCTCCGACGCCGCGACGCTTTCACTCTCTCGCAACTCCTCAAGCCATTGGCTGCGCGTAATATTCGCGCCAGTAATTGATCGAAAAGTGCGTTCCTCACTATCTGCAATGGTCTGCAGCTCTCTGCGCTTCCTTTCCGTCATGTCATGCAGTTGGCGTGCCGAAGATATCTTGAGCGGGTCTATCGCGTCCGCGACCATGTCGTCCGTGATAGTGACGCCCGGGTTATGCCCCGGCGGGTATTTATGGGGCGGTTCGCTCATGCGGCCGATTGTAGTGCGAAGAAAAAGACCGCCGAATTTGCGCGTACGACAAAGCAAGTCAGCGGTTTGGAACGCCTACTAGATGTTGTGGTCAGACCCTTGTCGCGGCAGTCACCGGGAATGTTTGCTGTAAATTCATACAGCTAGGAACTCCCTGATTTGTCCAATAAAACGTGCTTGCGCACGGCGATTGGTGGTCGTACCCTCGATGTGTCTTTAGCAGTCCTCTTGTAGGAGTGCCAAAGGAAAACGCCCGCATAAAAGCGGGCGTTTTGAGTCGGTGGCAAAGGGCAACTTTCGACGGTATCCCTTTTCCCCCTAGCTGCTCCGGCCGGGTAAGGCTGTTGCAAGCGCGAAGATAGTAACAGCCTGTAACCACGGTTCAACACTAACTTCGCGATTGTGCGTACCGGATGGCAAATCCGGCCGGAGCGTTTTCCTTGTGTCTAGTCACTTTGAGGAACGTTTCGTGAGCACACCAAAATCGCATACCGAGCATCGCAGCAACAAGACCGGCCAGTTCGTTGATACGAACTACGGCAAACGCCATCCGGATACCACGACACGCGAACGCGTGCCGAATCCCGGCCATGGCGACACAGGTCGCTACGACAGCAACAAGAAACCGCCCAGCAAGTAGGCGTTCGCTCCACCCGGCCCGGCGCCCACGGCCGGGCCCTTTACTCCAACTAGAGAGAACAAGAATGGCTACTGCCAAGTCAGACGGCAACAAGACACCCAGCCCCTCTCATGATCAGAAACCACTTCGTGAGGACTTCACTCGCAGGCCGCCAGCTCAAGACGGCGTCCGCAAGAGCGACAACACCGTGCGCAACACAATTCCTCCGCCCGAGACAGACAAGACAAAGAAATAGCGACGGTTCAGTATGGCAAAGAAGCACAAAATTGCTCGCGATTCCAGGTCGGGCCAGTTCGTCGACCGCGCGGGCCGTGACCCGTCAACTTCAACTCGCGAACACATACCGCACCCGGGTCGCGGCGACGTTCTTTCGGTTAGATCGACAGTGCCGGCGCCCAGCAAGTCCGGAAAAAAGAAGGGCGGCAAGTGACTGACGAACCTGCCGCGACTTTTGATCCGAGCGAGTGCAGCGGCACGTTGTTCGATGTCCGTCGCTCGGTGCGTTACCACGACCGCCGGCTAGCCCACTACGAAAGACTGCATCGGCTTACCAGTCTTGTAACGATTCTGCTGGCGGGTGTCGTATTGATGGAGGTTACAGGCGCGAAGTCGGACTTCGCCCTTGGTCTTAAATTTCTGTCCGCGGCAGGCGCAATTCTCGGCGCTTGCGATCTGGTCATCGGATTTGCGCGGCACGCAGACTTGCATCGTGATCTCAAGCGCCGATTCGTCGGTCTTGAGGTGCAGCTGCTCAGAGGTATGAGCGCGCTAGATGCGGAATGCATAAGGCGCGAGATCGAAGCCGATGAGCCACCAATCTATGCCGCTCTCGACATGCTCAGCTACCACGAGCTTTGCGCAGCAAGCGGGAAGACTACTGGGTACGCATTGCCGACCCCGTTTCAGCGCCTGACTGCGAATTGGTTTAGATGGCCCGACATTGGATATTCGGTAGTACAACTGTCGAAGACAGGAGCGAAGAATGAGTAAGTCAACTCATAACAACGGAAAGCCCTGGACTCCGGCCGAAGTTAACCAGCTTCGGAAGGAAGCAGCGGGTAACGTGCCGACACGTGTCATGGGCGTATTTCACGGCCGCAGCGAGGCCGCGATTCGGTCGAAGGCACACGAACAAGACATTTCTCTCAAGCCGGTGAATCAGTCGCCGTACAACCGGAGGCCAACATAGACATTTCAAGGCCGATAACTTCTCACTTAGCACTCAAGGAATAAACATGGAACCGGAAGACAAATCGGCAGAAGTCGCAATGAGCGCACTTCGCCAGCAACTTGACGTTACGACGCGCGAGCGCGACAGATTTCGTAGTGAGGCGCAGGAACTCGGTACACGCGTGCAGCGGCTGAGCGCGGAAGTCGCTGATTTGACGGGGCGGCTCTCGCGGATGAAAGGCGCGATAGCAATCTCTATCGCCGGTGCGGTCGCGCTTCTTTTCGGCACTAAGCGGCGCTCGCGCTAGCGTTTCGACTCGCGATTCTCGGAGCCACGTTAGATTTCTGAATTACGACATGAGTGGCAAGACTTCCGAGAATGAGGGAGCGCGACACGAACGATTTAACGCGCCTTTCGGATTGCCACATTGGCAAGTGCTTTGTCACGAGCCAATAACGCAGCCCAGGCCGGAGCAATGGTACAAGTCGCGCAACGCGCTTCGCGTCGCTGCTTTGCGAGACGTGCAGCTAGCACATCCTGCGTCCTTTAAGGCACCGTGTCGTACACGAAGTCGCATGCCGCAAGCTGTCTGGTCTCCGCATATTCATCACCACGAACCGTGAAGCGACCTCTCTCCGAGAGAAGTGGACCCGCTATTTTGAACACGGAACGCGGCTTGGATAAGTGGATTCCGGCGTGGTTCAGGCCGCCTTCGCGAGGGGCAGCGGTTCAATCGACTTGAAGTAGATGTGATCTGGCGCGTGGCGGTCAAGGGCGGTGTGCGAACGACGCGCGTTGTAGAACGCGAAGTATCTTCCGATGCCGGCCTTGGCTTCCGGCACGCCTTGGTAGGCGTGCAGGTAGACCTCTTCGTACTTGACCGATCGCCATAGCCGCTCAACGAACACGTTGTCGCGCCAACAGCCCTTACCATCCATGCTGATGCGGATGCCGTGGCCAGTGAGCAGGCTCAGGAACTGGCCACCGGTAAATTGCGAGCCCTGATCCGTATTGAAGATCTGCGGCTTGCCGAAGCGATCAATGGCTTCCTGCACGGCCTCGATACAGAAGTCCGCCGAGAGCGTGTTGCTGAGGCGCCAGGCCAGCACCTTGCGGCTGTACCAGTCCATGACGGCAAACAGGTACACGAAGCCGCGAGCCATCGGGATGTACGTGATGTCCGCCGCCCAGACCTGGTTGGGCTGATTGATCACCAGGCCCCGCAGCAGATACGGGAACACCGCATGCTGCGGATGTCGCCGTGACGTGTTCTGACGGCGATAGATCGCCTGGATGCCCATCAGGCGCATCAGTCGACGCACGCGCTTGCGGTTGACCATCAAGCCTTGCGTGCGCAATTGATCGCGCAGCATGCGACTACCCATGAACGGCCACTGCAGATGCAGCTCATCCATCCTGCGCATGACATCCAGATCCTCGGCCGACACCGGCTGCGACTGGTAGTACAGCGAGCCGCGCGACAGCTCCAGCAGCTCCGCCTGACGCTTGAGCGGCAGCTCGTGCTCGCGCTCAATCATCGCTTTGCGCTCAACCGTGGAACCCGATCGAGCGCGCCGGCTAAAAAATCATTCTCCAGGGTGAGCTGCCCGATCTTCGCGTGCAGCGCCTTCACGTCCACTGCAGGCTCAGGACGCTCACCACCGGAAAATACGTTGCCGGCCTTCTCCAGCAACTGGTTCTTCCAGTCCGTGATCTGGTTCGGGTGCACGTCAAATCGCTCCGCTAGCTGCGCTAGCGTCTGACTGTCCTTCAGAGCGGCTAATGCCACTTTGGCCTTGAATGCCGCTGAGTGGTTGCGGCGAGATCTTCGGGTCATGGTCTTCCTTCCTTCGGAGCTTTATCCTCGCTCCATCAAGGCCGGACTTCCACTTATCCCCGTGTTCGATTAACCGGGTCCACTTCTCAGAACCCTTCGCGTATAGAATTTCGTACTCGGCCAATCGTTGCAATTGCCGCGAAAGATCACGAAGACTCTTCACACCCAATGGCTCATGCCAGTGAGGCTCTCTTAGTGCCTTATAATTCTTCTTCCGCTTGATCTCTGTGAAGCTCTTATTGATTTCAGCACTCGCTTGTGACCCCAGCATTTGGTCAAGCTCACCCAACTGCTCCGGCGCACGCTCCTCAAGCATTGGCCTAGCTCGGAGCACATCCTCCCCGAACTGACCGAGATCATTTCTCGCGGCTGCAAACTCCTCTGATTCCGCAATGCACCGCCTCGCCCAAATACGCTGCTTTCGGAGATGCGCCACCCAGTAGTGTTGAGCCTTGCGCTCTGTATCCGCCAAGAGAATCCATTCGATAAAGATGGAGCTTTCAAACGCCGCGCGACCCACGAGGAAAGCAGCATTCGTGCACCCTTGACTCACTAAGACCTGAACTGAGTCCACCATTGCGGTCACATGTTTCAGGAGAACTCCGCAAACCACGACATCCGCAAGTGTCCTATCCTTTCTAGATAGGCAGCGTACCAATAGGTTTGAGCCGTAGTTGGAAAGCTCTTGCGTCAGGCTAAGGGAGTTGGTGTAGACATTTTTCGCATACTGGATTGCATCATCTCTTCTCAAAAGGTGTGGGTGTGGTGCCTCTGGCATCTTGTGTCTCCGTGGCCATCCTTGGCTATTTCGCCAGCTTCCAAAGCGCCACTAAGGTCGAGAACGTACCGTAGAACAGCGGCCACAGCACCTGAACGTATCCGCGAAATACGATCAACCGCGCCTTACGGAACTCGCCCACCGAGATCGCTTCTGCGTGCTCATGTCTCATGTCCAGAATATGAGGCTTCACTATCCGCTGATAAGACCTCTTTCCCATGAGGTGGCGCAACATAGTGAGCGGCGCGCCCGGCGGCTCAGCCTTCTTCACTGGTTCTGTCTTCAGAGTAAACTTAACGGTCACTCTCCTGTGATCCGTTTTCGGCTTGGACTTGACCGCGCTGACCGATCCTGCCGTGTCTGTCTCCACCGCCATTGTCGCTGTATTCAGACACACGGCGCTATCTGAAAGAAACAACTGGTCGAGTGCAGCTGACTCTTCTGGATCGTCGTCCAGACCCTTCAGTTGATTGGCAAGAATGTCCATTTCTTCGCCACGCGGGTGGATCGTTTCATTTGCCTGCCAGTACACCCGGTCCTTGTCGATCTTCGCACTCATAGTTTCTACACCTACGCGAACACCATCCCAATGGCGTCCGCAGTCCTAAGCACGCGGGCACCATCGGCTGTCAATTGATACTTCGGCCTAGGGAGTCCGCCATTTTCAGGAGTCACCTTCTGGGGCAACACCCGAACAAAGCCCTTGTCCTCAAGTCGCGCCAGTAACACGTAAACCGAACCCCTCTTCACCATTCCTTCAGACGCCTCCACAATTTGGAGGCCGTATGCTCCTGCCGGCTTGTCCTGCAACATTTGCAGAACGCGCATTTCGGCTGGCGCTGGCCACTTACTCATATCGTCACCTTCCCGTGAGTTACCTTGTGGACTAGCTGTTCGTTGCGAACTGCTCCCAGGTCGTCGAGTCCCTCACTGACAGACTCTTAACTCCTGTAAGACTGAAATTACTGGAATTTGTAAGAGTGGTCAAGCCCTCCAATCGCGACCTCAAGACAGGTGACTGAATCGAGCTGCCATCCCACTGCCCGGTGGGCATTGCCATGACCATTCGTCCAAGGCTGACGGCAATACTGCGGCGAGGTCGCATACACAGATTCCTTGGCGGTAGTGCTGGCAGATGGACGAGCGGCTGAGGTTTGGTGCCCGATTGCTAGACTGGGAGAAGATGGCAGTGTTGTGCCGGTAGTTCGACCGAAGGTCATCGCGCAATTGGGTGATTTTTTACTCGCTCAAACCGCGAATGCTCCAACACCCGCTGAACCAATTGTTCCCTCTCAGTCAATGGCGGCGTCATTCGTGGGACAAACCGACTTACTCGCCCGGCAAGGTCAACATGCCCTTCCTGTCCCAGTAGACCCTCCAACGCTCGCCAGCCTTTCACCACCTCTAGTCGAGTGGCGACCAGCTTGGACTTGCCAGGCTCCGCCTCGCCTTTCCCCATCCCAGCCTCAGCCGCAGCAGCGCGGACACGCTCACGCATATGAGTGGAATCCCCGCGACGCATCGCCCGGTAGATCCCATCCTTCTTTGGAGCCCTGGTCTCACCACGAACTACCCGTTCCGTGGCATTGGCCGCCACGCCCTGGCCCCTCAGATGGCGCGCGAACTCCCTTCGCCATGCACGCAATGTCGCCTTGCGGATGTTCAGCCGCACGCCCTGCTCACTGACCGCTTTGACGACCATATGGACGTGCGGGTGTGGCTCATCGGTATGCAGCACCATCGCGTACCGGTGTTTAAGCGCAAATTCCTCACGGGCCAGATTGCGAACCGCAGCCTGGAGCTTGGCCGAGGGCGTGCCCGGTGGCATGGAGAACATCAGCTTGTGAACCAGCTTTGGCGGCTGCCTGCCGTTGGCCGCTGACAGGTCAGCCTGACGCCGGTCGTTATCCAGGTCGAGATCCCAATTCTCCAACAGCGCCTTCTCCGTTCCCTTTCCCTGCAGGCGCTCCCCGTCATTGGTTTCCAGTTCGAGTTCCCCTGCACGGCCCAGGTAGTTCAGGTGGCGTCTCACCGCACCAAGGTCCTGCCCGCCCCCACTCAATACTTTGACCATCACCTCCGGTGCACGGCCAACCGTTCTGGCGATCTGTTGCACTTCCGCAGGCGACAGTCGGTCACGCCGTCCGGGTCCACGCCGGGCGTAGCTGAGAACTTCGAACAGGGCGCGATACTCATCAGTCATTCGTGTCGGCATGCCCGCTCTCCCAGCTCCGGTTGTTCGCCTTGATCAGGCCCTTCACGTGATCGCGCAGCCCCTCACAGATCCGCAGGATCGATCGCAGATCGTCGCGACCTGGCGTAGCAACTCGACCGCCCTGATTGGCAGCGCGTGCAATCTGATTAATGTTCCGACCTATGGCGCCGAGTTCCGCAACCGAGCGCTTCAGCTCTGCGAGCTCATGTCTCGGCAGCGGTGGCAGTGAACGCAGATGTGCCCGAACCAGGACACCCGCATACGTGGCAGCTGCCATCTGGCGTGCAGCCGCCCGCTCCCGGAGCAGGAGCTGATCTTCTGCCCTGAGCCGAATGCAAACACGACCGCTCACGGCCCTCCTTCGACTGGGCTTGATCGCTTCGCCACCAGCCACACTGACGCTTTGAATCGTGAGGGTGATGAGCCGCTTCAAGAGCGCAGATTCGGTCAGCTGCTGCCGATCCGCGAGCGCGCGGAAATGCGCCTTCGTATCTGGTGTGACCCGAGCAGCGATGAGTTGCGTGGCAGCCATGGGTGCCAAGTGTTTAACAACAGTCGCCGCGAGGCTATCCTGCATTCACCTCGAAATAGCCCCAATACCCACCACCTGCCGACGCACCTCTGCACCCAACTCCAAGACTTCCAGCGCCCGATGTCCCAACTCTCCGCCAGGATGAAAGGCTCCACGCGTCACCGCATCGAGCCTTCCAGCGTCACAGCAGATTGGCTTCCCGAAGCGCCCGGCAGCGTTCCCGATGTGCCTCCAGAGTCGCAGCGCGCTCTTCCGGCGGCGCCGACTTGTAGTGCGTCCCGCGCGTTTTGATGATGTGTCCGATGGTCGCCGGGGATACGCCCTCGGCCTTCGCCAACTGCTTCAGGGTCACCCTGGAGTCGTGCCAAGCCAGAATTCTTTCGATCTTTTCCATCGTCAATGCCCGCGGCCGGCCGGACACAGACCTTCGTGAGCTGCCTGCTTTTGAGCCCTCTCCCGACTCGCAGGGGCTTGCCTTGACGGCTGACGTCCTACGGTCAGACGAGGAACTGCCGACCGCTCCCGACGAACTTGATGCTCTGTCCAAACGCTTCATGGAGGCCTCCTTGGAGTTGCGAGCGCCGTAAAAGCACGGTCCACTCACTCCCCCGGAAAACCTCCTCACCCACCTCAAGAACCCACTGCTCGCCCAGCCAGAAAAATCCGTGCCCGGCGTCCTCGCCGGCGAAGCAGCGCGGCTCGGCGCGCTGGCGCGGATTTTGGGAGCACAGGTGTGAAGCGAAGCCCTGCGGCAGCGACCAACTAGCCCCTACACCCATCGACGACCTGTGAAATGGAGGGACGCCAAGCCGACGTCCCTCCGAAGGATCAGAGCAGACCACGCTCCGCCAAGGACGCCACCTTGCCGGCCGCCACGATCAGATGATCGAGCACCCGGATGTCCACCAGCGCTAGCGCGTCCTTCAGTCGCTGAGTGATCAGCTCGTCCGCCTGGCTCGGCTCCGCTACGCCAGAAGGATGGTTGTGAGCCAGGATCACCGCCGCCGCATTGTGAGCCAGCGCCTGCTTGACCACCTCCCTGGGGTGGACACTGGCGCCATCTATCGTGCCTCGAAACAATTCCTCGCACGCGATCACTCGATGCCGGTTGTCGAGGAAGATCGCGCAGAACACCTCATGCTCCAGACCAGAGAACCGGATCGTCAGATACTTGCGTGTCACCGCCGGACTCTCGAGTGCATCTGACCGGATGAGCCCCTCTCCAACGATCTTCAACGCCGCCTCGACGACCTGGTCATCGCTTACCGGTACTCCGGACTTCGACAGCCATCCGGTGGAGAACTTCGGCTCGGCAATACGGGTCGCACCCGAGAACGTGCGAACACCCAATGCGCGTGCAATACGTGTACGTGAGGACATGTGCAATCTCCCAGCTACGCAGGCGGGATTGCCTGCTGGGAGCTCCCCACACGCCGCAGCGCAGCCGTCAAGGCCGCGCGTAGCGCGCTTGCGAGCACGGGCCGCAGGCCCGCGCGCAGGCCTTGACGGCGAGAACGGCGTGTTACGCTGACCTTCTTGCAGGCAATCCCGCCTCTTCTCTTCTCCGACGTTCTCGACGCGCTGACGCCACAACCGCGCCAGCGCGTGAGCACATCTCAGTCGATGGCAGCGAAGATCGCTCGAGCCTCCGCATGGTGCTTCGCATAGTCGTAGAGAAGATGGTAATGACGAGCGAACATGTCATTCGTGTACTCGAACGACATCAGGCTGAAAGCAAACATACAAACGGTGATCCCGGCCGCATCGCTACTCATGCGACCCTTGAACCCATTGCCATCAACACTGATCTCGTAGGTTTCATCTGGCGGCGTCATGTAGAACCCACCGTTGCTCAGCTCGAAGAACTTCCACAGGCCGCCATCGTATGCAGGACAGAACTGAGAGAGCAGATCGTAGATGCGACCCTCGACAGTCATCATGTGGATTCCGAAATGACGCGGTAGCGCGCCCATCCTCGCGTGCTCAGAAACTGGATAGGCCTCGACCTTGCTGACGCTGGCTGCTGAAGCATTCATGTGTATCTCCGATTCCTGGGCGGGATTGCCCGAGACCCGGACATCGCGGCGCGCGCAGCGGTCAAGGATCGCCAGACCGCCGCAGGCGGCGGGCGCGTCCGCGCCCGTCCTTGACGGCGAGCACGGCGCGATAGACTGAAACATTAAGTAATCCCGCCCTCCCTCCGACTCGTGTCAGGAGCAAACTTCAGTCGAAGACAGCGGGCCAGGGAGGACTCCGATGCTGCAATGTGCGATGACGGGGCAGCCGCTCCATGACACTTCAGACGGCATTTACGACGACGGTGAGTGGATAAGTTGGGCCTGGATCAATGATCAGATCGATGATCAGGAACTCAAACATGAATATCCCAAAGCAACAAGCTTGCAAGTGGTCAAGATATTCCGCGATCTGGTCGAACTGGCAGCCGCCTATCGACACGCAACTGGTCGATATCTACAGATCTGGGGTGAGCTCGGCGAATTCTATGCCGAAGTCACATATGGCCTCGCGCGCCATCGACCGGGAACTCAAGGATCTGATGGTCGACTGGGCAATGACTGGATCGAGGTGAAGACGATCTCGCCGGAGAAGACATCACCCGTCGCCCAAGCCAAACGCAGCGGCAACTTCAACAAGCTACTTGTCGTCAAGATCAGCAGCGACTTTGAAATCGATCGAAGCTGATCGACCGGAAGCTCCTGCGCGCTGGCAGGGGCAAGACACTCAAGTACGACTGGGACTCGCCAACGCTCGCGGCCGACGCAGCAGGCTGAATCAACTACGGACTGAGGATTGCAGCGTACCTAAGTGAGGTTCAGGACCGTGCGAAGGCGTGCGTCGAGCAGTGCGGCCAGAAGTAGCGCGTCGTTCAACGCATCCACGGGGTCCCGTTGCAAGGCACTCTGAAGCGACGCCTTCAGCCAGTATGACGCACACTGATCTGCCAGCACCTGCTGCACCTCAGGCAGGCTTGGTTTAAGTTCAGCGTTCAACGCGTCGGCTCCTCGCGCGCAGACACGGGTTTGGTCTTCTCGCTGCGCGCAGGTCGAAGCCGTGCCGCCGGCAGCGGCTCGCCGCGCTGAACTGAACCTGCGATCGCGCCCCGCACCAGCTCCATGAATCGCTCGCGATCGGCAGGATCGGCGATCTTCTTCGCAGCCAACTCTTCAGCGGCCCTGATGCTCAAGAACGTTGACTTCAGTTCCGGATGCGCGCGCACGGACGATTTGACGTCGGCATGATCTTCACGGACCTGGCGGGCGAGCCGGGCTCGCTCGGCAAAAAACTGCACCTTCTCCACGACCCAGCGGGTTCGGTGCGCATGCCGTTCTTCCTGCGCAACCACCCTGCCCTCGGCATCGCGCCGCCGGGACATGACCGTAACGGCTTCTCGCGCCACGCGGCGCGCGCCGACCAGGTCACCAATCTTGGGGACAGTCGCGGCCTCAACCAGCGCTCGCGCCAGATCCTTGCCCCATAGAACTTTCTCGCCGCCGCTGGTCAGCAGCTTGACGAAATACGAAGGATCCTCGGTGGCTCTGAACTGGTAATTCGCGGGACCATGCTCCACCAGCCGACCGATCTGGAGATCAGGGGTGCGCCGCATGCCGGAGCCACGGTTCTGCATGGAGCTACGCTCGGGCGTGTTCCTGGGTTCGCTCTGTCCGGGATGGCGCGGATGGCCGCCTCGTCTTGAGCCGCACTGGCGCCAAGGGCTCGCCCCGCGCCACCGACGACGCTAGAGCCTCACGAACCTTGGCCACGAACTGCGTACGATCCTGCGGATCGCGCAGTTGCTTCGCGGCGAGCTTGGCCGCCGCTACCTGCAGATACGTTCCAGCCAACTCCGGATGCTGGCGGGCGCCTTTGCGTGGATCGATGGATGTGTCACGCAACACTCGCGCAGCCTCTGCGCGCTCCTCCAGGAACTCGCTCTTCTCCACGATCCAGCGATTGCGATGCGCTGGCAACTCGTGCGTACCCACCACCTTGCCCTCACCATCCAGCCGCGGCGTCTTCACCGTTACCTGGTCCCGTCGTGTCGAACGGAGCCCAACCTGGTCTCCCGACTTGGGCTGTGACAAGGACTCGCGCAGCGCGCGCTCCAGATCCACTCCCCAGATCGTTCTATCCCCTTTCCCCGTCTCGAGCTTCACGAAGTAGGACATGGGCTCCTTCGGGTCATGCTTGTAGTTCGCGCGCCCATGCTCGACTAGTCGGCCCGACAACTGCCGATCCTCAGCGGCTCGGTCACGATTCCGCGCCGGCTCGCGCTCCGATGTGGAGGGGCCCTCGGCCGATGCGCCCTCACCCCCTCGGCCTGCCAGCGATCTGGCCAATCGGCTCTGCTCAAATTCCGTGGGCTTGTAGCCCTGCACCCTCAGGCCCGCCGCTGTCCCGGCCGCCCAGGCCTCGCGCCGGAACCGCTCGGTCCCCTGCACGACGACTTTCTCCCAGCCGCGCGCTTTGGCGATCTCCACCAGGCTGCGCACCACTTCGGTGTTTTCACTCGGCGAGGTCAGTCGATTGCCACGATCCGTGAACGCCCGCGCGCCGTCTGGGAAGTGGTAGGCCCGACGGATCTGCACGAACCGCTTCCTGACGGCCTCTGGTACCTCCTCACTCTTGACCGCCTTGGCGGGATCCTTGAGGAACGACGTCTGTTCTGGCGGCGCAACAGCGGCCGCCACGTTGGCTCGCTTCTTTGCCGGGCGCAGGACGTTCTCCTGCTCATCACCCCGCGCGGCGCGGCGCTGCAACGGGCGATCATCAGTCTGGGGCTTCTCACTCATCGCTCTCTCCCGTCGCGCAGACTGTTCATAAAGGACGCCACGGCGTCATCCATTTCCGCTTCACTAAGCCGCTCACCCGGAGCCGTCTCGGGCAACTGCACCCCCGAGAAATCCGTTGCGAAGTCCTCCAGCGTCAGCGACTCGATGTTCTCCAGATCTTCCACCGTGGCCTCTCGGCTCGTGGGTGCCGGCTCGACTAGTCCACCCACACTCTCTACGGCAGTGATTGGCGGCTGCACAGGGGGAGTTTCTGGGGGATTTGGGGCAATACCCGCGACCTTGGGCGGTGGAACCAGCCGCGCCCTAAATCTCCCATCCGTGAAATAGCGGATCTTGCGGCAACGGATGGGTCTCAACCCCTCGTAGAAGATGATGGCCTCATCGGCGCCCAGCTCCTTGACCTCCTGCGGCATCAGCAGCGCCCGGCGCTGATCCGAGGTATTCACGCTGCGCGAGCGCTGGCCCTTGGCGAACAGTTCAGCCATCGGCGTCGAGACGCTCTTGGACTTGACCGTCGTGAACCCGAGCTCGTCGGAGACTTCCCGCGCGTCGGCGAAGTCCTTAGGCGCAAAGACAATCCGCGCTGCCAGGCTCTTCAGCATGGTCTCGGCCGCATTCGCTCCATACACCTCGCGCAGCTGCGCGGGTGTCTGGATCACCAGCACGACACGGACGTTGTAGCCAGGCAGGTAGCTCACCGCCTCGGCCAGGATGGGGATGCGCCCCAGCGCCGTGAACTCATCCAGCATCATCAGGACCTGGTGCTTCAACGTCGGATCATGCTCGGGCAGCGCGCGGGTCTGCAGCCCAATGGCTTGCTGGAAGAACAGACTCAGCACGGGCCTTAACCGATGCAGGTCATCGGGATTCACGCCCACATAGATGGACATCGGCCTTCGGCGCAACTCCCGCAGATCGAAGTCGTTACCGGAAGTCGCTGCATCAAGAATTGGGTTCAGCCACAGATCCAGCCGACTGGTGAACGTCTTTCGGATGGAGCTTGCAGTGACGGGCGCCAGATCGATCACGTCATACAGCGACCGCACGCACTGCGGGGACAGCGGGTACTTGCCGCTGTTGCGTCCCTCCACCACCCGCTTCCAGTGCGCTCCGAACCCCTCATCATCCGAGGCCATCCCCTGCCGCAGCACCTCGCCAATGGTCTTGGGACTCGAAGGCGTCTCAAACAGATACAGCGCAATGCCCAGAAACAGCGATCGGGCACTGGCCGTCCAGAACGGATCCACGTTGGGCGGGTCGGGATAGAGCATCTCAGCGATGCGCTGCAGATCATTCACCCGCCGCGTGGCATCGGCCGACACATAGAAGAACGGATTCCAGCGCGCGGTCGCGCCGTCCTCGGCAAAGGGATCGAACAGGAAGCACTCCTGCCCCGACGTCTCCCGAAACCCCGCCGTCAACGTCCAGTTTTCGCGTTTGATGTCGATGCAGATGACCGAGTCCGGCCAATTCAGAAGATTGGGCACCACAACACCCGTGCCCTTGCCCGCCCGCGGCGGCGCCGCGAGTGCCACACCCTGCTGGCCAGGTAGCATCAGGCAGCGCCCGCCGATACGGCCAAGAATAATGCCGGCATCCCCCAGCAATCCGGCCTGACGTATCTCCCCACTACTCGCAAACCTTGCAGCACCATGGAGTGGCCTTCGCCTCGGCAGAAACACCAGGCCGGCGCATAGTGCGACGCTCCCGAATCCTGCGCCGCACGCCAACAGCAGACGCTGGCGCACGGGCGCCCAGTCCCAGTACGCCTGCGCATAGCGGGCCACGGTCCAGGGCGTAGCCTTGCTCGGCGCAAAGCCCAGCGACCACAGGAACACATAGCCCGCCAGGTACTGCGCGGCCACGAGACCGATCAGCACGATCATCACGACCAGAGCCGTCCGTGAGGATCTGCCGCTATCCGGCGAGCGCCAGGCTGCGGCGCTTGCGCTCCGGGTCATACCAGATTTCCTTCACGAATCGTTCGTGGTTCTCCACACCGAACTGGATGACGACATCCACCAGCAGGTACAGCAGATTCTTGATCTCGCTCCTTGCTAGCTCCTGCCCGCCGCGGCTCTGCTTAACCAGCAGGACCATCTGCTCGAACGCCAACTCCGCGCTCGCCGCATGCACGCTGGTGATGGAACCCGGATGCCCGGAGTTCACATTGCGCAGGTAATCGAACGCCTCTTCGGCCCGCAGCTCCGCGAGCAGGATGCGATCTGGCTTCATGCGCAGACAGGACTCGAGCAGCTGCTTGGGCGTCACCTTCGCCAGTCCCTGATCGTCCTTGCTGTAGAACAGCCGCACATGGTTCGGATGCCGATCCAGCACCAGCTCCTGTGCATCCTCGATGGTGATCAGTCGTTCGTGACTGGGGATCTCCCGGATCAGCGCCTTCGTGTACGTGGTCTTGCCTGATCCCGTCGGTCCTGACACCAGAATGTTTTTGCGGCTGGCCACCGCGAGCTGCATGAACGCTTCATACTCATGATCCGAAAGCAGCTGCAGAAGCCGCTGCTCAGTGTCATCGAGCGCCTGATCGGCACGTCGTGCTCGCTTGAAAATGCCGCTCGCTGATAATTCGGCAATACTCCACACGCGCTCGGATGGGCAACGGATGTTGATCGCCACGCAGCCGGCGGAAGTCGCGGGAGGCAAAACAATCTGAATTCGCTCTCCAGAGGGCAGAGAAGCCGACAAAAGGGGCGATTCTTCATCGATTCGCTGCCTTGTTGAATTGGCAACAAGTTTCGCGAATCGCCGGCACCAGTCAAAACTGGCGAAGGTCAGCGCTTCTCGCCGCCACCCCGTACGACTCTCGATAAACGCTTCACCCGGCCGATTGATACACAGCTCCGTGACATCGCGATCCGCCAGCAGTGGCCGCAGCGCACGCAGCGTCAGTTCCAGCGCTGAGCTCTCAACCACCTGCGCAACAGCACTCAACGCCCGGTCTCCGCTTTCGAGACCAGCCGGTACACGGTCCGGAAGTCCAGGTCCCTCGCCACCAGTACCTGTACGCGCGAACCATGGGCCACGGTAATCGTCGGCGGGATGTTCACCGTGCTCTTCAGTACCTCGGCCACGACTTCCGAGGAGTTGGTGGGACTCACGACGACAGATGAGCCACCGGAGGGCTGTGCGGCCTGCACACCAGCATCGATGATGGACAGCAAGATGGCCGCTCCGAACCGTTCGGCAAAATGCCGGTTGACCTGGCCTGTGAGTCCCGAGCGCCCCAAGGCATCCGTCCCGGGAGAGGCCAGCGCGATGACCACCCCCGTCGGCGTACGCGCCTCGGTCCAAAGAACGAAGACGCGCGCCAATCCCTGGCGCGCGTCTCCTCGGGTTTCCCCGACCAGCTTGGTGCCCCGTTCCAGCAGCACCGTCGTTCCGTCAGCCCCAAACGTGTCGGTTGCCGTGACGCAGGTGGTCATGCCCGGCAACGACGAGTCGATCGCGGTTTCCAGCGTGCAGTCGATAAATGCCCCTTTGGGCAGCAGCAGCCGCTGGGTAGGCAATACGCGGGCGGCAACCGCTGGTGTCGCGGAGGGCCGCAGCATTCCTTCTATCTCACCGCCCGCAGCTGCAGGCGGTGACGCATCAGCGCTGCCTAAAGGCGGCTCGTTCGTCTCCGAGATTCCTGTGCCCGACTGCGCGCTGTCTCGCGTGCGCAGAAAAGCCGGACCGGCGAGCTTTCGCTCCAGCGCCAGCTCCTCCGAAGTCTTGGTGTTCTGAATGGGAGCGGCAGGACGCGCTCGCACCGGCTCCTCTTCCGCTTCCGCTTCCTCTTCGTCTTCACCCTTGGCCGGCTCCAGCCATGCGGGCGGAATCCCTTCGGGCGGAGTGCCCTCGGCACCCGCTGCCTTGGCGGGCATCAGTGATATAGGGCCCAAGGGCGGCAGCGACATTTCGGCCTGCGCCCTGGTCTGCGTGGCCTTCTTGGCCGCGCCGCTCTTTTGGTCCGACGACGAGAACGCCCGGGTGTAGTACCAGCTCAGGAGACCCAACCCGATGACGCTGAACAATCCAATGGCCAGCATCTGCGTCACGCGCGACTGCACCGAACGGACGCGATTGATGGATCCGATGCCGCGCTCGCCTTCCACCTGCAGCGGGCGCGCATCGGGGCGTGGCACGCGATCCCGTACATCAGGGCCCTCGGTCACTTCCGGCGGCGCCTCGGCAACTTCATCCTGCTGCGCCCCTTGGCGGCCTCGCCCCCCGAGCCTCATGGCGACGCATCCATGGCGGGTGTCCGTCGTTGCCGGACCACGTCTGGCGCCATCGTGCCACTGCTCAGTGATTCCCCGCCGCCGACAAAGCTGCGATTGACCACGCAGCCCAGGAGCTTGCCCCGCCGCAGCACAAACCGCTCAGCCACCCGATGCAGAATGAGCTCGTCACCTTCGACGGTGAAATTGACGAGAGACTCGGAGCCGTCCTCGTTCGACATGAATACCGCCGGTAGATCGCGCCGCGGCGCAAACTTGAGCCGGGTCTGCACGCCATCATCCTGTGCCGCGATGGGCTTGACCGCCGAACTGCCACAGAACCAGTAGTCACGATTCAAGGGCCTCAATACCTTCGCCGCGGCCAGCTGCTCGGTGATGTGCTGCTCGGAGTTCTTGACCTCCTTGGGTGGATAGCGGAACCGCACCGCATACATCACCTCGTCCCGAAAGCGATTCGGGGGATGGGCGATGACGGTGTAGTCGAAGTAGTAGCGTCGCTTGCTCGTGGATACTGTCAGGTTCATCTGCGTCGCAGCCACGCGAGGCTTGATTGTCAGGACGTTGTCATGCGCGCTGTAAGTGACGCCTTCCGGATCACCGGCACTCAGGCCCACGAATGTTTCGTCCTCCTCGAACTCCAGATCCAGGTGGTAGCCCACATACCCTGTCAGATCGAAGACCTCATTGGGCTGGTAGTCGACCACACGGATGCGCGAGTCCGTCGTACCTCGCGGCGGCAGCGTCGCGGCGCCCGCGGTGCCCATCACGCAGAACCACACCACGGCCATCGCAAGCTTGTTCTTCATGGTGTACTCCGGGGGACATCCGCCACCTTGGGTGCGTCACTCAGCACTTCAGGCTCGGTGGTGAACTCCACTATCTTGAACCCCAGTGGATTCCAGCGGCGGGACTTCGCGTCCTTCGCCGGTTGACTGAACGCGTACTGGATCGTGGCAATGTGATGCGTGGTTTCCTCGGTGCCACCCGCCAGGTGCTTAGTTCTGACATACCGCACCTGCGCCAGGTCCTTCACGCCGTTGGCGCGTGCAAAGAAGCTCACGGCGCTCACCTGTGAGCGGATGCTCGTGCCGTCCTTGTAGGTATTCAGGGGTGAGGCAGGGTTGGACGGATTCCACGCCTGGTACCAGAGCTGATTGCGCGCCGCCGAGTGAAATGCCCCGCACTCCTCGTAGTCACTTTCTGCCGTGGACAGACCGAATCGTTCGCAGACCGTCACGTAGTGATCAAGGAAGTAGCGCGTCACGCTCTCCGGGAACTGCGCCGTGCCGGCGAACGTCGGCACCACGTCTACTATTCCCGTTGAGTTGTCGACCCGCACCACATAGGGCTCCACGCGCTTCAATGGCATCAGCGCCACGAGAGCAAAGCTCCCAGCCAACGCGCAGGCCCAGCCGCCGAAGGCAACCCAGCCCAGGATGGTCGCGCGACGCCGCGCCTCCAGCATCCGATCTCGGTCCCAACCGGCCGCTTCCTCCAGGTACTGTTCCACGACAGGATCACGACTCATGGGAACTTTCCTCCCACCGTCTTGCTTGCCGGCATTGGAGCGTTGATCGGCTCCAACTTTCCCTTGCAGGGCTTGGCCGTGGCACAACCCTGCAACACTGCGGCTGCGAGCAACGCTGTCATCGGGCCCGCAATGCATTTCATTCTGCTCAGCTTCATGTTCTTGCCTCACTGATGCTGTTCTCGCGCCGCACGACCTTGCGCACGCCCTCGGTCAGCGCGCGGCGCATGTGAAAGCCGGACTTGCGCCCCAGCGCATCCCAGCGCGTGGTTTCTCGATCCATGGCAAATCCCCGCACGAACCCACCGCCCTGACGCATGGCGCCACCAAATCCCCAGGCCATTGCGGCACTCACTACGCCAAACGTGGATAGCGCCAATCCACTGGCAAGGCCCGCGGCCATCGGCATGACCTGGCGCATCACCAGAAATGTCAGTCCTGCGGCAAGGCACACCCGCACCGCATGCGCGATCTCTATACCGCCACCCATGGCCGCGGCCTGCTGCGCGGCGGTGGAGACCAGCGTCAGCATCAGCGCTGCCATCAGCACGGTCAGGATGGTGATGAACCCGTAATTGGTCAGCTGCGCCACCCAGGATTCGAAGAACCGCTTGGTGGTCTGGAAGAACAGGCAGGCAATGAACAGCGGTCCCAGTGCCAGCAGCACCGACAGCGCGATGTGTGACAGCGACAACAAAAAGATCGTGTAGATCGCCGTGAGTCCGATCACCAGGTACACGGCGATTCCGGCGAGGTAGAACGCAAAGTCTCCGCCGAAGAGGCCGCCCTTCTGGATCAGCAGGCTCGCGATGTCATCGCCGGAGAACAGGATCTGATCCACGATGCTGACCGAGTCCGGCGCCCCAATGACCGCTGCCGCCAGCTGCGCCGGCGCATTGAACACCGTATCGACGATGACCGTGTTGTACAGCCACAGGTGCAACGCCGTGCCCAGAATGATGCCCAGCATCAGCAGGCGTTTGACGCCCTCAAGGAACAGCTCCTCGATGCGACCGAACAGGTGCAGATAGCCCCACACCATCACGTACAGCACACCCAGCGTGACGACGAACGGTTCCAGGGTTCCGGCAATGCGCGCCGTCGTGGTCCCGATATAGCCGGTCAGGATGGCATTGAGCCAGGTATTGAATTCGGCGAAGAAGCCCATCGCGTTCAGTACCGGTCCGACTTCAGACCCAAGGACGGCAGCTCGCGCAGCGAGCCCATGCTCTGCGCCTTCTCAGCAGTCGTCACGTTCACACAGGCCGGTGTCGACAGCAGTTCGCCCGGATTCTCCTGGCACTGGCGCAGCTGCGCTTCCCGCTCCACCGCATGCTCGCGGTACCAGGACACGGGGTGCGGCGGATTCGGCGCCGGCGCACAGGCGGCGGTACCGAGTGTGACAACGGTCCCGAACCAAATCCGCGTGCACCGTGCGCCGGCCCGAATTCTCCTCTGCAATCCCATGGGCTATCTCAGGCCCATGGGCGCGAGATTCCGCAGTGAGCCCACATCGGCCATAGCCTGCTCGCGTAGCTTCTGACGCTGCACCGCCTCATCGGCGGAGGCCATCTGCTGCAGCACTTCCAGCTTGCTGCGTTCATTGGCAAGCATGGCTTGCTCCGCCCCAATGCGGGCCTGCAGGTCCATCACCGCCTTGGGATCACTCGCGCTGCCAATGGCATCGATCAACTGCTGCAGGGCTGCAAAGCGCTGACTGGTATTACCCAGTGCCTGACGCGTGATCGCCTGGCGCGAGGCCAGCTGCCGTCGCTCCACGTCGAGCAGATCCCGCTGCGAGGGGGACCAGCGCGTCAGGTCCTGCGGTCGCAGCACCGAGTTGGCGTTGAGCGTCGCGCGAACTTCATTCGACAACGACTGATATGCGCCCACACCGTCACGAATCGTCTGCTCCAGCTCACCGAAGTCCGCAGGCAGGTAGTTGCGGACGGTATTGCCCAGCAGGCGCTCCATGCCGCGGCTGCCCGTCATGGACTGGAAGGTGCGCTCGGCCTGGGACAGCGTATTGCGCGCGGTCTGCAAGTGATCCTGCATGGTGCGGATCTGCTGCGCGAGCCGCGCAATTGCGGTGATGTCTATCACCGGCCAGGACGCCTGCGCCACAGGAACCATTCCCAGGATTAAGACGGCGCCCACGGCCATGACTCGAGTTCGACTGTTCATGATGAACCTCCGGTTTCGTTGCGGGATCCCAGACCTGGCTTTGCAGGTCCTTCCAAAGACTTGAGAAACGGCGGCAACCATTGCCAGGGCGCAGATCCGTGCTCGCCCATCAGCTGCTGCATGCGACCGACTGAACTGGCGCGCCCTGAGATCACCGCGAGCTCCGCCGTAAAT
>Ga0164241_10002180_pt1 | contig 21829 bp, 27 predicted proteins | sample OricomyardsoilBY_FD_108780 | JGI IMG/M metagenome (GOLD analysis project Ga0164241, IMG submission 108780) | Backyard soil microbial communities from Emeryville, California, USA - Original compost - Back yard soil (BY) | ecosystem: Environmental > Terrestrial > Soil > Unclassified | place: USA... | reverse complement strand
GGCGTCCACCCGACCGCTTTCGAGTTGGAGATCACCGAGACCGCTTTCCTCGGCGACAGCGACGGCCATGTCCTCCATGCGCTCGAAACGCTGCGCAATGCGGGGCTCACCATCGCGCTCGACGATTTCGGCACGGGCTTTTCGAGCCTGGCCCACCTGCGCCACTTCCCGGTCGATACGCTCAAGATCGACCAGAGCTTCGTCTCGGGAATCGACGACCGCGCCGGCGACCGCGCGATCATCGAAGTCGTGCTGCGGCTGGGCGAGGCGCTGGGGCTCACCACGGTCGCCGAAGGCGTCGAGACTGAATCGCAGGCGGCGTTCCTGCACGGGCGCGGCTGCAAGCTTGCCCAGGGCTATCTGTTCGCGCGGCCACTGCCCGCGGACGATGTCGCCGCCTATCTCGCCGGGCGCGGCGCCGAACGGCGGCGGGCGAGCGTCTGATCGGGTCCAACCACTACCGGTTGATTCGTCCACGCGATTTTTTCGCGCGTTAACCCTTTCCCCTATTGCCTTTCAAAAACCCTAGGAAGGTCCGCGCGTCGCTGCGCCGCACTCAATTTTCGCGTCCGTGAAACGAGTCATTTTAGCGACGAACCGAGTCCCCGAATTGTCATTTAGCGTATTGCCCTCCGGGCCGATTAAGCACAATCTGTAGTGGTTGCACTAAGGGGCATGCTCAAGCACTGGTAGGCGCAAGTCATGGGCATAAGTCCGTGGACAAGCCCGCTCGTGTCCGGTGGATAAGGCTGTGGACACTTTTTGTTCTCGCCAAAATCCAGCCCGGTGAGTAGGATGGGAATTCATCCCCGAGTCGCAACGGACACGCCGCGAGGCGTGCAACTAACAGTCGCACGGATGCCTCCCCGGATGGAGGCGTGTTGGGTCGGTACAGGGGTGTGTCATGGAATTCAGGGATACGGAAAACAGCGTGACCGATAGCGTAACCGACACGATGGCCGCGCCGCCCGCCAAGGAGCAGGGCAAGGCAGCCGCCGCGAAACCGCGCAAGGCGAGGGCCGGCGTGAAGGCCGATTCGAAGACGGTCGTGCCGCAGCTTTTCTCGATCGAAGTCGATCACAGCCGCGACGCGCTCCTCACCGATTTCGGCAAGGATACGCTCAAGGACCGCTATCTGCTCCCGGGCGAAAGCTTCCAGGATCTCTTCGTGCGCGTCGCCTCGGCCTATGCCGACGATCAGCCGCACGCCCAGCGCCTCTACGACTATATCTCGCGCCTGTGGTTCATGCCCGCCACCCCAGTTCTCTCGAACGGTGGCACCGGACGCGGCCTCCCCATTTCGTGCTTCCTCAATTCGGTGCCCGACAGCCTCAATGGCATCGTCGATACGTGGAACGAGAATGTCTGGCTCGCCTCGCGCGGCGGCGGCATCGGCACCTATTGGGGCAATGTCCGCGGCATCGGCGAGCCGGTCGGCCTCAATGGCAAGACCAGCGGGATCATTCCGTTCGTCCGCGTGATGGACAGCCTGACGCTCGCGATCTCGCAGGGTTCGCTGCGCCGTGGCAGCGCCGCCTGCTATCTCGACATCAGCCACCCCGAGATCGAGGAATTCCTCGAAATCCGGAAGCCCTCGGGCGATTTCAACCGCAAGGCGCTCAACCTGCACCACGGCGTGCTGATCCCCGACGCCTTCATGGAAGCCGTGCGCAACGGCGAGGAATGGAAGCTCACTTCGCCCAAGGACGGCAGCGAGCGCGCCACCGTCGATGCCCGTGCGCTGTTCCAGAAGCTGGTCGAAACTCGCCTCGCGACCGGCGAACCGTACATCGTGTTCTCGGATCACGTGAACTCGAACATGCCCAAGCATCACCGCGATCTGGGCCTCAAGGTCTCGACCTCGAACCTATGCTCCGAGATCACGCTCCCGACCGGCAAGGACCATCTCGGCAATGAGCGCACCGCGGTCTGCTGCCTCTCCTCGCTCAACTTCGAGACCTGGGATCAGTGGAAGGACGAGAAAGGCTTTATCGAGGACGTGATGCGTTTCCTCGACAATGTCCTTCAGGACTATATCGACCGCGCCGAGCCCGGCATGGAGAAGGCCGCCTATTCGGCGATGCGCGAGCGCAGCGTCGGCCTCGGCGTGATGGGCTTCCACTCGTTCCTGCAAGCACGCGGCCTGCCCTTCGAGGGCGGGATGGCGAAGAGCTGGAACAACCGGATGTTCAAGCACATCAAGGGCCAGGTCGACGAAGCGTCGATGCAGCTCGCGATCGAGCGCGGGCCCTGCCCCGACGCCGCCGACATGGGCGTGATGGAGCGCTTCAGCTGCAAGATGGCGATCGCGCCGACCGCGTCGATCTCGATCATCTGCGGCGGTGCGAGCGCATGCATCGAGCCGATCCCGGCGAACATCTACACCCACAAGACGCTCAGCGGCTCCTGGTCGGTGCGCAATCCGTATCTGGAGAAGCTCCTCATCGAGAAGAGCAAGAACAGCGACGCGGTGTGGAATTCGATCCTCGAAATGGGCGGCTCGGTCCAGCATCTCGATTTCCTGACTCAGGAAGAGAAGGACTGTTTCAAGACCAGCTTCGAGATCGACCAGCGCTGGATCCTCGAGCTCGCGGGCGACCGCGCGCCCTATATCGACCAGGCCCAGTCGCTCAACCTGTTCATCCCGGCCGATGTCGAGAAATGGGACCTGCTGATGCTCCACTTCCGCGCGTGGGAGCTCGGCATCAAGTCGCTCTATTATCTCCGCTCCAAATCGGTCCAGCGCGCCGGCTTCGCGGGCGGCGTCGAGGCCGACAACACGATCGACGCACCGAAGTTCGAGGTCGAAAGCCGCGACTATGACGAATGCCTGTCGTGCCAGTGAGGTGCGCGGGTTAAGTCACCCTCACCGTCCCACCGCCTTCGGCGGCGGGCCCCTCCCTCTCCCGTTGGGAGAGGGGCGGAAGGGCGGACCTATGGTCCCTCTCCCTTTGGGAGAGGGATTTTGACGCTCCCCAACCCCGAATCCCACAAGCTCCCGGCCTATCCCGGCTTCGACTGGCTCCGCATCATTCTCGCGTCGGTCGTAGTGCTGGTGCATGAGGGGATGCGCTTTCCAGGCCCGATCGACGGTACGCTCGCGGTCGACGTGTTCTTCGCGCTCAGCGGCTGGCTGATCGGCGGGATTCTGCTCAAGACCGAGCCGGCCGAGCTGCCGCGCTTCTTCTTCAATCGCGCGACGCGGATCTGGTTGCCTTATGCCGCCGCGATCGTTTTGCTCTATGGCTTTGCCGCTGTCTATGAAGGGGCGGGGCGCCCGTGGTGGACCTATCTCTTCTATGACGCGACCTTCACGCATCAGCTTTTCGCCCGTCCCGGGATCGACGCGATGCCGCTTGGCGGATCGGGCGCGCAGTTCTGGAGCATTTCGGTCGAGGAGCAATTCTATCTGCTCGCGCCCGCGATCATGCTGCTCCACCCCGCCGGCAAGACGCTATGGCCCTGGCTGGCGATCGCCGCGGCGGGGCTGGGGTTCGGATTGCTGGGGACGCCGATCGCTCTCGGCGTGATCGCGGCGATCCTCCACCGCGACCATGGCGACTGGCACCTCGGCACCGCTGGGCGCACCGCCGTGCTGGCGGGAACCGCCGCGCTGCTGGCCATGCTGTTCATGCGGGACAGCATGGCGGTGCGCGCATTTTTCGCCATCGGCCTGGTGCTGTGCGTCGCGCTTCCGGGCAGGCGCGGCAAGCTGGGGCTGTTCCTGGGCGCGATCTCCTACCCGCTCTATCTCAATCACTGGGTAGGCGCGTTCGCGGGCAATGGCGTGACCAAGCATCTGCTGCACTTGCCGCCGGACGGGCGCTGGACGCTCCCGGCGTTCATCGCGCTCGCCTATGCCGCATCGCTCCTCACCGCAGCCGCCGCGTGGTGGCTGGTGGATCGCCGCGTGATGATAGGGCGCGATTCATGGTATAGCCCGGCGCGCGGCAAGGCGCTGGGCACCGCCGCCTATGGGCTTGTCGCCACCGGCATGGCGGGCGGAGTGCTGCTGCGATGAGCGCGCAACATCTCCGCCCCGGGGCCTCAGGCCTCCTCTTCGAACGCCAGCGCGTTCGCCGCGGTGGCGCTCAGCCGCACCTTGTCGCCTTCGACTTCGGCGACCAGCCCGATCGGCAGGGTGTGATGGTGCCCCTCGTGCGAGCCTTCGCCGCTATCCGCCTTGGTCAGCTTGATCGTGTCGCCTTCGACGCGGTCGACCGTGCCCAGATGGACGCCGTCGGCGCCGATCACTTCCATATGCTCGCGGATGTCGCTGGCGGTGGTCATGGCAATGCTCCTTGGTTCGTTCGGCGGCTCAACGCGCGAACGCGCCGAACGATGCGAAAGGACGGACAATGAATCGGACCCGGATCGCGCTTGCGCTATCGACTCTCATCCTGCTCGCCGCCTGCGCGAAGCAGACGCTGCCCGGGGCAGTCGATCCGGGCTCCGCGAACGGCTTCCTGATGGGGTTGTTCCACGGCTTCATCTTCCCCGTCGCCTGGTTCGTCAGCCTCGTGGTCCCCGACGTCTCGGTCTATGCCGTGCCGAACAATGGCGGCTGGTATGATTTCGGCTATTTCCTGGGCATCTGCGTGTTCGGGGTGGGCGCCAATCGCGGCACCAAAGTCGTCTATCGCGAGCGTCCCGCCCGGCGCGGCACCGTGATCGACCACGAATGAGCCGCGCGCCCGCCTCGAACGGCCTCGGCCGCAACCATCCGGCCGATTTCGGCAGCCGCCGGCTCACGCCGATGTTCGCCCCGCTTTTCACGCAATCATCCACAGCAAATCCGGCGCCGGGCAGCCCGCGATGATCGCTTTCGCTGCCCCGAACCGCTATATCAGACCCCGTCAGGAGTAACGCCGATGCCTCTTCTCGAAGCCCGCAACCAGTATAAGCCCTTCGAATATCCCTGGGCCTATGAGTTCTGGAAGCGCCAGCAGCAGATCCACTGGATGCCCGAGGAAGTGCCCTTGGGCGAGGATTGCCGCGACTGGGCGCAGAAGCTCTCGGATCACGAGCGCAACCTGCTCACCCAGATCTTCCGCTTCTTCACTCAGGCCGATGTCGAGGTGCAGAATTGCTACCACGAGCAATATGGCCGCGTGTTCAAGCCGACCGAGATCAAGATGATGCTCGCCGCCTTCTCCAACATGGAGACGGTGCATATCGCCGCGTACAGCCACTTGCTCGACACGATCGGCATGCCGGAGAGCGAGTACGGCATGTTCCTCGAATATAGCGAGATGAAGGACAAGCACGACTATCTGCAGCAGTTCGGCGTCGATACCGACGAGGATATCGCCAAGACGCTGGCGATGTTCGGCGGCTTTACCGAAGGGCTTCAGCTCTTCGCCAGCTTCGCGATGCTGATGAACTTCCCGCGCTTCAACAAGATGAAGGGCATGGGCCAGATCGTGTCCTGGTCGGTCCGCGATGAATCGCTCCACTGCGAGGGCATCATCAAGCTGTTCCATGCCTTCACCAAGGAGCGCGACTGCCTGACCAAGTCGGTCAAGAGCGACATCATGGATATGTGCCAGACCACGGTGCGGCTCGAGGACGCCTTCATCGACCTCGCCTTCGAACAGGGCCCGGTGGAGGGCATGACGCCCAAGGAGATCAAGAAGTATATCCGCTACATCGCCGACTGGCGCCTGGGCCAGCTCGGCATGAAGCCGATCTACATGATCGACGAACACCCGCTGCCCTGGCTCGCCCCGCTGCTCAACGGGGTGGAGCACGCCAACTTCTTCGAACAGCGCGCGACCGAATATTCGAAGGGCGCCACGCGGGGCCAGTGGGGCGAAGTCTGGGATTCGTTCGACAAAAGGCAAAAGGCGAAGGTCGAGAAGCCGGCGAACGAGGATGGCGGGGACGGGGCGGATATGTTCGCGAAAGCGGGGATTGCGGCGGAGTGAGGTGCGCCGTGCGTGGGATTAGAGCCAGCTAATCCCCGCTCCTCGACGGCGCGCCCGGCCGGCGGCGCCAGCAGCGCCGACCGACGAAGGCACGGGCTTTGCCCGTGCCATGGAATTAGCCCTCCTCTTCTTCAATCTCACGAAGAAGCTCCAGGTGTTTGATGAGGCGCGCATATGAAGATGCCGTCACATCACCGATCAGTCTAAGCTCAGCTCGGCAATTTTGACCCAGCGGGAGGGTAATTAGCTCTCCCACCTTCGGCGCAACGGAGAGTGTGGGAGCTAAAGGCTCCGCCTCCGCACTCTCTGGAGCGGCTTGATCGGTCGGCTCCGCGGCCTTCGGACCGCTGGAAATTCCAACATCAGAAGGTGCCTCGGGTAGACCTGCGAGCGTCTCTCTTAGAGTGTCGATCACTTCATCCGCGCCACCAGTAGAAAATCCCTCCTGCCGAATCAAAAACGCTCTGATTGGCTCGTCAGAGCCCGGCAGTCTTCCGCCAAACTGGTTGACTATTCTTTCAAAAATCTCGGGCTTCATGGCCGCTTGCCGCGTAGCCTCTGCTCGCTCATTTTCATTCATTGGCTGCAGGATACGCATAGCGAGTTCGCTAACGGCAACATCCCCTCGCAGCCCGTCCACCAAACCATACTGGCGCAAAGCGCCCAAAGCGCTGGATGCCGCCCCACCTCCGCTTCCGGAATATCCTATGACCTTCGCAGCAGAGTCGACATCGACCTTGGATTGATGAGCGCCGGAAAAAAGTTTCCGTGTCATTTCAATTGCTTTTGCAAGACTATGTCGCGGGTAGCGGGGACTACGCTTAGCCATCTCATCCTCCACACTGAAAGCTCGCCGCAGGAGATGCATTGAAGCTAACTAAAGCTTATAAGGCGGGAGCGTTTCCTTAGCAATACGTGGGTTTTTTACCGCATTTGCTCCAAACGCCTGATCACTCCCTACCGCTATGGCGCTAATAGCACCAGCGGGGCTTGCAAGAAATAGAGGGGTATGGGATATCGGGGCGGGGACTCGAGCCGCCGTCCAAACGCGGAAGCAACTCGAGTCTTCACCTGCCAAGGAGGCCGGGGTCCAAACCCGGCCTCCGTACTTTAGCTGGCGGCTAGCCTAAGGGCAAATTTGCTAATCTGGTGCATGTCAGACGGACTCTTCCTCATCCCGCGCCCCATGCCGAATGCGCAGGATAATCACTGCGTCCCCCTCCACCCGATAGCGCAGCACATAGGGCCAGACGGTCGTCATCTCGCGCCGCCCCTCGCCCACATCGCGTCCGCGCTCAGAGAATTCTGACAGGCTGTCCGCCACCGCGAGCAATCGCTCGCCCAGCGTCAGCGTCGCCGCCGGATTGAATGCCGAGATATAGGCGACAATCGCCTCAAGATGCGCGATCGCCTCGTCCGTCCAGACGATCTTGCGCGGCGTCAGTCGCCGATCTCCGGCCGGGGCAGCGGCTTGTCGGTGCCCCACGAAGCGATCCAGCGCTTCACCGCATCATGGCTGATCAGCCGACCCGCTTTCACGTCCGCATCCGCCCGCGCATCCGCCGCCGCTTCGGCAGCCGGATCGCTCTGATCGAACAGGGATTTCTCGCGGCTCATTGCGGTGGATAATACATCGCCCGGCGGCATCGTACAACGCCAGTCCCCCTCCCGCTTGCGGGAGGGGTTAGGGGAGGGGACGTCATCCTGTCCGACGCTCATCGCTGGCGGGCACGCCCTCCCCCAGCCCCTCCCGCAAGCGGGAGGGGAGTTTCAAACCCAAATCCCAACCACCAGCAAATCCCGCTCACCAACCCCCGCCGCCTTCCGCACCGAGGCCTTCACCGGCACCACATACCCCCCGCTCCCCGCATGCGGAAAAGCCGAAGTCTCGAACACCACCCCCTCCACGCTAACCCGCACCCGCACCGATCCAAACCCCCGCGCCCCGCCCAGCGCGCGCCGCTCGAAGCCCAACGCCCGGATCGCGTCCGCCGCTTCCCCGACAACCGTCACGAAATGCCACGCGCCCTTGGCGGGCGGCTCGGGGGTCCAGCGCCACAGCGTGCTTTCAACCTCGAAATCGGGTTCGCCGTCCTGCCTCATTGCCTCAGCCTAGCCGCCACGCAGTCTGCGCCTGTCCACAACTACCATACCGTATCTTCGACTACACCCTTTTACACACTACCATTCCCCCTACCCTACACCCGAATCCACCAGAGAAGGCGCCCATGGCCAAGCATCATGTCGATCCCGATCGCGAAGCCTTCGACGCCTTCAAGGCGCTGCCCCGCGACACGCCGATCGAGATGCTCAACCTCGTCCGCTTCCGCGCCGCCGCCGATTATCCCGCCGACCACGCTTGCGCCGCCGAGGCGCTGACCGGCGCGCAGGCCTATCGGCGCTATCAGCGCGAAAGCGGGCCGGTGTTCGCGCGGGTGGGCGGGACCATCGTCTGGTCCGCCACGCCGCAACTCACGCTGATCGGCCCGCCCGGCGAGCATTGGGATGCCGCCTTTGTCGCGCGCTATCCGTCCGCCGCCGCGTTCCTCGAAATGCTCGCCGAGCCTGCCTATCGCGCCGCGGTGGTCCACCGCCAGGCCGCGGTCGAGACGTCGCAGCTGATCCGCACCGCGCCGGCCGCCTAAGCGGCCCGCCCCCACGACGCGAAACGCTCCGGGGGCCGCGCGGCACCCGGAACGTCTTTTCTTCGCGCGCCGTCGATTGGCGCTGGCGGGTTCGGTCAGCGCCTCAGCGGCAGCGGACGTTGCCCTTGTCGACTTCGGATCCGATCGCAGCGCCGATGCCCGCACCGATCAGCGTGCCCAGCGTTTCCGATCCGCCCTGCGAGACGGCGTTGCCCAGCAAGCCACCGGCGACCGCGCCGACGATCAGGCCAGTCGTGCCGTCGCTGCGGCGGCAATAATAGCGGCCGTCATTGCCGCGATAGATGCGGTCGTTGCGGCTGAGGCGGCGCTCGCGATACTGGCGGCCCTCGCGGTGATACCGCGCGGCGTCATAGCCGTTATAGCTCGGATCGGGGCGGTTATAGTCGTAGCTGGCATAGCCGCCGCCGCGATAGCCCGGCCGGTCGCCATATTCGGTGCAGCCGCCAACCAGCGTCGCGGTCGCCACCGCGGCCAAGAGTGCAATACGCATGTTACCATTCCTCTGTTGGTGCATGGGGGGTGCGGGGGTAATGATCGGACGGGGCGGATGGTTGCGCGGACGTCGCGATCGCGGCTCTCCCGCTATGCGCGCGGTGGCCGCGCGGCGCGGAGGCGGGCCCGGTGCCGCGCGCTTGCAAGGCAGGATTTCGCTCGCTTGAATCGGCGTACCGGGGCCGCGCTCCGCCGCTCTTTGACTCGGCAAATCCTCTTCGGCCCTCCCTTTTTGGGGGAGGAAGTTTTTCGCAATGCTGGTTTCGACCTGTCGACCGCTCACCCTCCGTGGGTGCAGCCTTCGCCAGTGCAGATCAGCCGGTCGTAATCCGAGTCCGGGCAGATCGCATGCGCCTTGAGCACGCCCGGCAGCAGCGCCTCGAGCCCGATGCCGCGCCGCCCGAGCAGGCTCGGCAGGATCCGTCGCCGCGATCCGCTCCAGCGCTTGTGCGGCACGGCCAAGGGCGTCGTCACGCGCAGCCCGACCGGGGCGTAATCCATCGCCGCCAGTCCGGGCGCCAGCGTCCGTGCGACTCCGCGCACCCAATCGGGCGTATCGCGCCCCGGGGGCAAATGCGGCACCAGGTCGCTCGGCAGTTCATAGCGCAGGCACGCGATCCGCTCGGCTTGATAGGCCTTGGCGAACGCGGCATTGCCCGCGCGCGCCGCCGCGATCGTCGCGACGCTGACCGGCATGTCGAGCCAGGCCCCGGTTCGCGCCGCGCGCCACGCGAACAGATTGGCGAGCGCGCCGCCCTTGCTGTGTCCGGTGACGAACAGATGCCGCCGCGATTGGCGATCGAGCAGCGTCTGGTCGAGCATCGCCTGCACCGCGCCGCGCACCCCCAGCGTGCCTTCGCCGTCGGACCAAAGCCGCCGCATCGATTCGGCAAAGCCCAGATGCACGCCGCCGGCATAGCCCGGCTCCCGCACACAGACCGAATTGGCGTCGTTCAGCCAGTCGAGCAGCACCGTCCAGCCATCGTCCTCATAGGCGCCGAAAAAGGGCGGCAGCGATCCGCGAAACGCCACCACCACGCCCTCGGGCACGCGCCCGACCAGCGCCAGATCGATCGGCCGGTGCGCCATTTCGCGCCGCACCACGACTGGCGGCTCGAGCCAGCCGACGCTGCGCCCGTGCATCTCCATCCCGGGCTGATAGGCCTGCGACGAAGCAAACAGCAGGCGGCGTTTCATGCAATTGGCCATTGCGGATCCCTGGGTCCCGAGTCTCGATAATGCCGGTGTTGACCAGCTCGCATTAACCATCACAATCCGGGTTATTCACCATCCGGAAATAGACCATCGGGGATTCCCGGTAGGCGCGCGTTGACAGCGCGGCGAGCCATGGCGACACCCGGGGGATGAAGGCGCTCCCTCTCCTCGCGCTCGCCATGCTCGGCGGCTGCAACGCGGCGAGCGATCCCTATGCGCCGCGCGCCGGGCTGTGGGAGGTCAGGACGAGCTTCGTGACGATCGAAGGGCCGGGCGTCACTCCGGAGCGCCTCGCCGAGCTGCGCCGGGCCTTCGCCAAGCCGATTGTCGAGCGCCAATGCCTCGACGGAAAGGCTCCCCGCGTCGGCGATCCGAGGATGGACGGACGCTGCCAGGTGACGCGCGTGTCCGACGCGGGGGCAGTCGTCGACAATGAATGGCAATGCGACGCGCGGGCCAAGCAGGGCGGCGTCGTTTCGACCGTCCACGGCTCGCGCGGGCCCGAGCGTTACGACTATCGCATCGCGACGGCTTCGGTCGAGCCCGGGGGCGCCAAGACCATCGTCACGATTCGCGAACAGGGCCGCCGCCTCGGCGCGTGCCCGCCCCGGCCTTAGGGCGAGGGGCCGAAAAGCTGATCGACCGCGCCTGTTGCCTTTGGGCCAGGCAAAATCGCGGCTCGCGCGCGTGCCCGGCTATTCACATCGCGCAGTGGAATGAGCCGTCACTCAAAAGTATCGCCTCGCCGGGGAAGCGCGTTTCTAGGTCGCGGGCGCAGCTATTCAGGGTGGGCCTGACACCAGGGCTGCCGCCGCCCGGTCCAATGGCGAGCCAGTCCCTCGCTGACGAGCATGTCGCCCAGCGAGACATTCCCTCGCATCACGATGCGCAGCTTGCGGCCATAGCGATCGGTATCGCGGTCCGCCGGCGCCAGCGTTACGGGTCCGGCGCTCAGCAATGCCTGGAGCCGCAAGGTCGCCGCATCGCCCAGCCGCGCTTCCTCGGCGCAGCGCGAGGGATGCGTCTCGGGCGCGTCGATATCGGCGATGCGGATCTTGGTGCCGTCCATCCAGAACGTGTCGCCGTCGACCACGCAATTGGTGCCGCCGCCGCGATGGCACAGGCCGAACTGACGGGCGGATTCCGGGCCCGCCGCCGCGATCGGAGCGCCCACGCTCCATGCCGCCGCCACCAGCCCCAACACCACGCCGCCGCCCAGCGCCGCAACCGTCCCGATCCGCATGATACGCCTCCCACAGAGGCGCCGATTCTATGGGGAGAGGGTAAGCAAAGCGTTCGCAGGTCCGTCCATCGCGGACCGAAACGGGGGGAGATTCAACGGTTTCGGAGGGAGTGCGGCGCTATTTCTTATAGGTGGAATGGCAGTCGCTGCACGATGCGCGAACCTCGGCGAACGCGGCGGTGACGCCCGCCTTGTCCCCTGCGGCTGCCGCATCCGCCATTTTGGTTGCGGCAGCCTGATAGGCCGCGGCTCTGGCGGCGAAGCCAGCGGGGTCGCTCCACACCGTGGGCAACGCCTCGGTAGGCGCGACGTTCGAGCCTTCGGGGAACATGCCCGGCACCGCGCCGGCCCACCCCGCGAGCGACTTGGCGGCGAAGGTCAGCGTCTTCACGTCGTCGCCCCGATCGAGCGCACCCTTGATACCGCCCATCACCGCACCCGACATGCGCATCCCCGCCTGGCGTCCCTTGACGATGCCGGCGGGGTCCGCGCCCGCATCGGTGCTGCCGCCGCTCGCCGATGCCGCCGCGCCCGCAAACAAAATCATCGATGCCGTGAGTGCCAAGGTTGCGATACGCATGTCCGTCTCCCGCTAGTCGGAAACAGGCTAGCCCGTCCCGAGTCCGAGTACCAGCGGCCAGGCGATGGCGGCGAGCGTGATCGCGAGCAGCAGGACACGCAGCTGCGCCCAGCGGAATCCCCAGCGCCCGGAGTCGCGCCGGGCGCGGATCGGCACGCCGTCCCCCGGGCTGCCCAGCCATGCGCGCGCCGGGCGATACCCGCCTCGCGCCTGCGCATAAGTCTGATGCCGTACCCGCATGATCGCCTCGCCGGGGCGAGGCTATGCCCGGTTGATGACCAAAACCTTGACGCGCGGCGACTGTCTCCATTTCGGAGTCACTTGCCGCCAAAACGGAGATTCACCGCGTTAGGCTCGTGCGATGCACATCATCCCGCCCCCGGTCGAACATGCCTGTGAGCGCTGCGGCTCGGTCGCGGTGACGCGCGACGCCTGGGCCGAATGGAATATGGCCGAACAGGCCTGGACGCTCGCCGAGACGTTCGACTTCGCCTTTTGCCACGAATGCCACCGCGAGACGCGGCTGGTGGCGCGGCCGGCCTAGTTCGCCATGCCCATTTGCCACAGCACGAACGCCATCTCCTCGGCGGCTTCCTTCAGGCTCTCCCACCGGCCCGATTTGCCGCCATGCCCCGCGCCCATATTGGTCTTGAGCAGCAGCACATTATCGTCGGTCTTCATCGCGCGCAGCTTGGCGCCCCATTTGGCGGGCTCCCAATAGGTCACGCGCGGATCGTTGAGCCCGCCCGAGATGAACAAGGGCGGATAGGCCTGCGCCTTGACGTTGTCATAGGGGCTATAGCCGCGGATCAGTTCGAACGCCGCGGCGTCCTCGATCGGATTGCCCCATTCGGGCCATTCCCCCGGAGTCAGCGGCAGGCTGTCGTCGAGCATCGTGTTGAGCACATCGACGAACGGCACATCGGCGACCACCGCGCCCCACAGTTCGGGATCGGAATTGACCACCGCCCCCATCAGCTCGCCCCCCGCCGAGCGGCCGGCGATGGCGATCCCGCCCTCATGCGTGAAGCCCTTGGCGATCAGCCCGCGCGCGACATCGACGAAATCGGTGAAGGTGTTGGCGCGCTTTTCGAGCTTGCCGTCGAGATACCATTGCTGCCCCAAGTCATCGCCGCCACGGATATGCGCGATCGCGAACGCCATGCCGCGGTCGAGGAACGACATGCGGCTGGTCGAAAAGCCCGGCGGGATCGCCATGCCATAGGCGCCATAGGCGTAGAGATAGAGCTTGCCGCTCCCGTCGCGCGGGAAGTCCTTGGGATAGACGACGGACACCGGCACCAGCGTCCCGTCGCGCGCCGCGATCTTGAGCCGCTCGGTACGGTATTTGGCCGCGTCATAGCCGCTCGGGATCGTCTGGACCTTGAGCGTCTCCAGCTCGCCGGTCGCGAGGTCATAGTCATAGACCGTCCCCGGCGTGACCATCGACTCGTATCCGAGCCGCAGCTTGGCCACATCATATTCGGGATTGTCGCCGACGCCCGCGACATAGCTCGCCTCGGGGAACACGATCCGCACCGGGGCAATGGCGGGGTCGTATTTGTGCAGCTCGATCTGATCGAGCCCGTCCTCGCGCCCCTCGACGACCAGCACATCGGCGAAGCAGGTCACCCCGGTCATGTAGAAATGCTTCGACGCGCCGATCCGCTCGGACCATTCCCCCGGATTGTCGATGCTCGCGGTCGCCAGCCGGAAATTGGGATCGGTATCGTTGGTGTGGATGAAGAGCGTGCCGTCATGCTCGTCGACATCATATTCGCGGCCCACCTGGCGCGGCGACACGCACAGCATCGGCGCGGCGGGGTTGTCGGCGGGAAGCAGCCAGACTTCGCTGGTCACATGATCGCCCGACGAGACGACCAGCCATTTGCGCGACTGAGTCTCCCCCACGCCGACGCGGAAGCCTTCATCGGCCTCGTGGAAGATCTCGACATCGCTTTCGACGGGCTCGCCGAGCCTGTGCCAGCGGATGCGGTCGGTGCGCCAATTGTCGTTGACCAGCGCGTAGAGAAACCCCTTCGAATCGGCGGTCCATACCAGTTCGGAAAGCACCCCCGGGATCACGTCGGGCAGCAACTCGCCGGTCGCCAGATCCTTGATCCGGACCTCGAACCGCTCCGACCCGTTATCGTCCACCGCATAGGCCAGCCAGCGCCCGTCGTCGCTCGCGCTGAACGCGCCGAGGTTGAAATACTCCTTCCCCGCCGCCAGTTCGGGTTCGCTCAGGATCAGCTCGTCGGAGCCGCCCGCCACGGGCTTGCGCCACCAGCGGCGATATTCGCCCCCGGTCTCGAAATCGGTCCAATAGAGCCAGTCGCCGTCGCGCTGGGGAACCGTCGATTCGTCTTCCTTGATCCGCCCGCGCATCTCGGCAAACAGCGTGTCGGCGAGCGGCTTGTGCGGCGCCATCACCGCTTCGTAATAGGCGTTTTCCTCGGCCAGATAGGCGAGCACTTCCTCGTCGGTGACGTTCGGATAGCCGGGATCCTTGATCCACGCCCAAGGGTCATCGATCGTGAAACCATGGCGCGTGAAGCTGTGGGGGCGCATAGCGGCGACGGGGGGCTTGTGGAGATCGGTCATTGCTCCGCTCTTAGCGTAGCGCGGCCCCCTGTCGACTCGCGCGATGCCCCACCATGCGATCGGTTCGTCCCGCCCGGCGCGCGCATCGCCGCCGATCGCGGAACCCGCCCTCGACTTAGCCAACCCCGGAGGCCACCATCAAAGGCCGAGATTCGCGGAGGCGCCGATTCATTCCACCGACGACCCGACGCGGAGCCCGGAGCATCGGGTCGTGGTCAAGGCTCGCCGCTCGCTCGCCAAGGCGATTTCATGGCGCGCGGTCGGGACGCTCGACACGCTGATCCTTTCCTATCTCCTCATCACTCATCTCGGGCCGCTGTTCGGGCTGGAATCGTCGAGCGGCGAGGCACTCGAGGATGCGGGCTTCATCGCGATCACCGAAGTCGCGACCAAGACGATGCTCTATTTCCTTCACGAGCGCGCCTGGGCGGCGCTCGCCTGGGGCGTATCGATCGCGGGTTTCGAAAGCTATCGCCGCAGCGCCACCAAGACCGCGTGCTGGCGGACCATCGCATCGTTCGACACCTTCCTTCTGGCGTGGATCTATACCGGCAGCGTCGGAACCGCGGCTTCGATCGGCGGGTTCGAGGTCGGCACCAAATTGGTGCTGTACTTCATTCATGAGCGTGCCTGGTCGCGCCTCCCATTCGGGATCGCCGTGCATCCGCGCGCCGGATTCGTGCCGCCCTCCGCGCGGAACCTGCAGCTGGCCGAACCCGATCGTTCGACGCTAGGCTGAAGCCGCGCTCGCGCCGCGTCCGGCCATGCTGAGCGCGACCGCCTCGGCGACCTTGATCCCATCGACCGCCGCCGAGAGGATGCCGCCGGCATAGCCCGCGCCTTCGCCCGCCGGGAACAGCCCGCGCGTGTTGAGGCTCTGAAGGTCCGCCCCGCGCGTGATCCGGATCGGTGAGCTGGTGCGCGTCTCGACGCCGGTCATCACCGCATCGGGATGGTCGTATCCCGGGATGCGCCGCCCGAACGCGCTCAGCGCCTCGCGCATCGCGGTCACCGCGAACTCAGGCAGGACATCGGCGAGATCGGTCATCGTTACGCCGGGCTTGTACGAGGGCGTCACGCTGCCCAGTTCGGTCGAGGGCCGGGCAGCGAGGAAATCGCCGAGCTTCTGCGCGGGCGCCTTGTAGTTGGAGCCCCCGGCGACGAACGCCTTCTCCTCCAGCCGCCGCTGAAGCTCGATCCCGGCGAGCGGATGCCCCGGATAGTCGGTCTCGGGATCGATCGTCACCACGATCCCCGAATTGGCGTTGCGTTCGGCGCGCGAATATTGGCTCATCCCGTTGGTCGCAACGCGCCCTTCCTCCGAAGTCGCCGCCACGACCTGCCCGCCCGGGCACATGCAGAAGCTGTAGACCGCACGCCCGTTCGATGCCTGATGCGAGATCGAATAGTCCGCCGCGCCGAGGATCGGGTTACCCGCGTTGGGCCAGAACCGCGCTTTGTCGATCCAGCTTTGCGGGTGCTCGATCCGCACCCCGATCGCGAAGGGCTTGGGCTCGATGTAGACGCCGCGTTCGTGGAGCATGTGGAAGGTATCGCGCGCGCTGTGGCCCAGCGCGAGCACGATATGATCGCTTTCGATCACTTCGCCGGTCTGGGTGCGGACGCCCGTCACGCGGCGATCCTCGTCGAGCAGCAGATCGTCCACTCGGTGCTGCCAGCGATATTCACCGCCCAGCGATTCGATCGTCGCGCGGATGCCCTCGACCATCTTCACCAGCCGGAACGTGCCGATATGCGGATGCGCCTCGGTGAGGATCTCCTCGGGCGCCCCCGCCTTGACGAACTCGGTCAGCACCTTGCGGTCGAGGTGGCGCGGGTCCTTGATGCGGCTGTAGAGCTTGCCGTCCGAGAAGGTGCCCGCTCCGCCCTCGCCGAACTGTACGTTAGATTCGGGGTTGAGCACGCTCTTGCGCCACAGTCCCCAGGTATCCTTGGTCCGCTCGCGCACCACCTTGCCCCGGTCGAGGATGATCGGGCGGAATCCCATCTGCGCCAGCACCAGCCCGACGAACAGCCCGCACGGCCCCGCGCCCACCACGATCGGCCGCGGCCCCTGCCAGTCCTCGACCTTCGCGACGAACCTGTATTCGGTATCGGGCGAGCGCCGCACTTGGCTGTCCCCCTCGAACCGCGCCAGCACCGCCGCTTCGTCGGCCAGCGTCACATCGACCGAATAGATCAGAAAGATATGCGCCTTCTTGCGCGCATCCCAACCGCGCCGCGCGACTGCCCAATCGATCAGTTCCTCGCGCGAAATCCCCAGCCGCGCGCAGATCGCGGCGGGCAGTGCCTCGGGCTCGTGGTCGAGCGGCAGTTTCAGGTCGGACAGGCGGATCATCGCCGGGCCCTTAGACCCTCCCGTGCTCCTGCGAAAGCAGGAGCCCAGGGTTATGCAGGATATCGCTCTCGGCCCTGGGCTCCTGCTTTCGCAGGAGCACGGCGAACCTCAGGCGGCCGCGCCCTCGATCCGCAGCAACAACGCCTTTGCCTCCAGCCCGCCCGCAAAGCCGGTCAGTGTCCCGTTGGTGCCGATCACCCGGTGGCACGGCGCGATGATCGAAATCGGGTTCTTGCCGCTCGCCGCGCCCACCGCGCGAAACGCAGTCGGCCGCCCCACTTGCCGCGCGATCTCGGCATAGCTGCGGGTCTCGCCGAACGGGATCGCCAGCAGCGCGGCCCAGACCGACTTCTGGAAATCGGTCCCCGTGAAATCCAGCGGCAGGTCGAATCGGGTCAGCTCGCCCGCGAAATAGGCACCGATCTGCCGCGCCGCCTCGACCAGCACCGGATGGTCGGGCGCATCGACCATCGGCCCAAGCTTCACTCGTCCCGGCCGGTCATTCTCCCAGATCACCGCGGCGAGCCCCTTGTCGCTCGCCACCAGCATCAATTCGCCCACCGGCGATTCCATCGTCTTGCGGTACAGGGTCATGCGTCACATCCTTGGCTTGTCGATGCACGCAGCCTAGGCGCGCCAGCGCCGTGCCGCTCCCCGCTGCTTGCGATCAAATCCTATTGCCCGTGAAACCCGCAGGGATCGAACGGGTCGGGCGACATCGCCGGCATCCCGCCACGGAACCGGATCGGCGCGCACCGACTGCGCAGGGGTCGCATGATTTCCAGCACCCGCGTCTTCATCGCCTCGACCGCAACGGCGAAGTCTGGCCGCGAGGCTTTCAGTCGCGCCAGGAATCCCCGGCTCACCGCCCGATCGCGCCCACAGCTCTTCTCCAGCGACGCGACATAGCGAACCATGTCGCGGAACAGCTCACGCTCGCCGCGCTTCCCCCGCCACCGCAGCGGCCATTGCGAGCCCAGGCATCCGGTCCCGCCGGCCTCGAACGACACCACATTCCCGGTATCGACCAGCGACACGTTGAACGTCGCATCGCCAAAGGTCAGCGCCAGTGTCGCGTAATTCTGCGTGACGTGCATGATCGGCACCTCACCCGGCTCCAGCCGATAAGTGCGCTCGACCAGTTCATAGGCGCCGATCGCACGCCGCGTCTCGGTTACCCCGATCGCAGGCGCTGCGCCCATCAGCAGCAACGCAAGAATGGCGAGACAATATCTCATGTGCAAGCCCTCACAATTTCGCAAACGCCACGCCCCGCCAGCCCCAGCCGGCCGCGTTCGCGGCCTCGATCAGCGGCTTCTTGATCTCGCTCGTGTCGAAGCGATAATCGTAAATCTCGCCCCACGATCCGTCTTCGCGGAACGCATAGACCGCCTCGAAGCTCTTCTCCCACTTCTGGCCCCTGAAGCCGGAGGCCTTGAGTGACAGGCTGGGTGTGCCCGCGCGCCATTCGACTTCCCATTCCTGATCGACCGCGCGCACTTCGCCCTTGGCCTCGTCGATCTTCATCAGCACCTTGAAGACTCGCTCGATCCCCGCCTTGGCGAAGACCTCGTACCATTTGGCATCGACGATCTTCCATTCGGCGACCAGATCGACGCCCTCTTTCTTGCCGTCGCGAACCTTGAAGGGCGCGGACTTGCGGTTGACCGCCATCAGCGCCTCGCGCAGCTTCGCCTCGCTCTGGCGCCGCACACCGCGCGGGGCCGGCTTGCTGCCGGTCAACCAGTCGAACCATCCCATTATGCGTCCCCCTGGCGTTACCCTGCGCCCCGCTACCCATAAGCACAACCGCATGTCATGATTGGAGAATCATAACCGGAGTGCCCACGCCATGACTCGCATCCCCCGCGCCGCCGCACTCCTCCTGCTGACTATGCCCCTCGGCGCTGCGGCCCCCGCCGAATTGCCCAAGCCAGAGCTGCGCTGCGGCTGGATCGTCAATCCCACGCCCGCAAATTGGTGGCTCACCGATCGCGACGGCCAATGGGTGATCGGCACTCAGGGCGGCGACCAGGCCGAGGGCATGGACCTGATCCCCGATCTCACGGAGCGAAACTGGAAAGCGACCAACGGTTCCTATGGCTATGGCTGCGGGTGCATGCGCGTCGACGTCGATCGCGCCGCCGGACACATCACGCGGATCTACAGCGTCCGGCAAAAGCCCCTCGCCGCCTGCCGCGCCGACAAGACACTGCCGCGTCCAGAGGACTGAGGCTGTCCTAGGCGCGCCAAATCTGCCAGATACGCCGCCATGCGATCGACTCGTTCAGCAGCGCCCCGGCCCCTCGATCGGCCCCGCGCGCATGCGGGCCCATGATCGACTTCGACAAACACCGTTCAACCGGAAGGTCTGATATGTCCTCCTATGCCGACCGCCTCTCCGCTCTTCGCGAACAGCTCAAGCGCGACCGACTCGACGGCTTCGTCGTGCCGCTCACCGATGAGCATATGTCCGAATATGTCGGCGAATATGCCCAGCGCCTCGCCTGGCTGACCGGGTTCCAGGGCTCGGCCGGCACCGCGGTCGTGCTGCCGCAGGAGGCCGCGATCTTCACCGACGGGCGCTACACGCTGCAGGTCCGCCAGCAGGTTTCGGCCGATCAGTGGCAATATGTCCCCGTGCCGCAGGTCAGCGTCGAGGGCTGGCTGGGCGAGCATGCCCCCGATGGCGGGCGGATCGGCTATGATCCGTGGCTCCATACGCGCACCTGGGTCGATGCCGCGCGCAAGGCGCTGGCGGAGCGCGGTGCCGAGCTGGTCGCGGTCGATACCAATCCGATCGACAAGGTCTGGCCCGACAAGCCCTCGCCGTCGGACGCGGTGCTGGCGATTCAGTCTGACAAGGACGCGGGCAAGTCGAGCGCCGCCAAGCGCGCCGAGATCGCCGACTGGCTGCACGAGCGCAAGGCCGACGCTGTCGTTCTCTCCGCGCTCGATTCGATCGCCTGGGCGTTCAACGTGCGCGGCGGCGACGTCAGCCACACGCCGGTCGCGCTCGCCTATGCCATCGTCAATTCGGACGGCACCGCCGACCTGTTCGTCGCGCCCGAGAAGATGACCGACGCGGTCGCCCAGCACCTTGGCAACGCGATCCGCGTGCATGACCGCACCGCCTTCGCCCCCGCTTTGTCCAAGTTCGCGGGCAAGCGAGTCGCCGCCGATCCCGAGCGCGCGGTTTCGGCAATCTTCGACCAGCTCGATTCGGGCGGCGCCAGGATCCTGGCGCTGCGCGACCCCGTCGTGCTCGCCAAGGCGCTCAAGAACCCCGCCGAGATCGCCGGCCACCGCGCCGCGCAGGCCCGCGATGGCGCGGCGCTGAGCAAGTTCCTGCGCTGGTGCGAAATCGAGCTGCCCAAGGGCGGCCAGACCGAAATGAGCGCCGCCGACCGGCTCCAGCAGTTCCGCGAGGATACCGGCGTGCTCAAGGACCTGAGCTTCGACACCATTTCCGCCACCGGTCCCAACGGCGCGATCCCGCATTACAAGGTGACCGACGAGAGCAGCCTGCCGATCGAGCGCGGCCAGCTCTATCTGGTCGATTCGGGCGGGCAGTACGCCGACGGCACCACCGACGTGACTCGTGTCGTCCCCGTAGGCGCTCCAACCGCCGAGATGCAGGACCGCTTCACCCGCGTCCTCCAGGGCCATATCGCGATCGCCACCGCGATCTTCCCCGATCGTACCCTCGGCGCGCAGCTCGACAGCTTCGCGCGCCGCCCGCTGTGGGACGCCGGCCTCGATTTCGCGCACGGCACCGGCCACGGCGTCGGTTCCTATCTGTCGGTGCATGAAGGGCCGCAGCGGATCGCCTCGCCACTTTATCCCGGCGGCGCCTCGCTCGAGCCGCTGCGTGCCGGCATGTTCCTTTCGAACGAGCCCGGTTACTACAAGGGCGGCGATTTCGGCATCCGGATCGAGAATCTGGTGCTGGTGGTGGAGAAGCAGGTGGCGGGCGCGGAGCAGACCATGCTCGGCTTCGAGACGCTCACTTTCGCGCCGATCGAGCGCGACCTGATCGACCCGGCGATGCTGAACGCGAAGGAGCGCGACTGGCTCAATGCCTATCACGCCGATGTGCTGCGGATCGTCGGCGCTCAGCTCGAGGGCGAGGACTTGTCCTGGCTCGAAGGCAAGTGCGCGCCGGTCTGAAATCGCGCCTTGCGATGTTGGATTTCGCCTGCTTGGCTCAGCGCGCCGGTTCGCCCGGCCGCTCTTTGAAATCGCCGGCCGCGTCACGGCATGCGGGTCACGTCGGCGCGCGAACATGCGGATCAGTGTGAAGTCAGTGTCAACTTTGGCTTCGCACGATGTAGCGCACGAGGCATGTCGGGCTGACTTTTACTGACTTTCCGATGCCGAAGGATCGCCGCGCGGCGTCTCCGGCGGCTCGGCGGCAATCTCCCGCGCCTGGACCTTGCGCTTGCGCAGGTTCGCGCGCAGCGCCTCGGCCAGTCGCGCCTTCTTTTCGGCATCGCTCATGGTGCCGCGATAAACCGGGAGGCTTCGGGTTGACAATCCTGCCCGCCTCGTCTCTTAGGCGCGCTCCGCACGGGGCTCGCCCCGCCGGTCATGCTGCCGTAGCTCAGTGGTAGAGCGCATCCTTGGTAAGGCTGAGGTCGTGAGTTCAATCCTCACCGGCAGCACCATTTTCCCTGTTGCAAAATAGGGTTCCGACTGCTCCTCAGGCGCCAGCCAAGGAGAGTCCCCCATGAAGACCCGCGC
>Ga0164241_10002179_pt1 | contig 21831 bp, 19 predicted proteins | sample OricomyardsoilBY_FD_108780 | JGI IMG/M metagenome (GOLD analysis project Ga0164241, IMG submission 108780) | Backyard soil microbial communities from Emeryville, California, USA - Original compost - Back yard soil (BY) | ecosystem: Environmental > Terrestrial > Soil > Unclassified | place: USA... | reverse complement strand
GTCGAGCGCGACGGCATGAACTACAAGGGCTACAACATCGCCGTTCACGAGATGTGCCACAACGTCGAGCAGACCTTCTCGCTCAACGACATCGACTACTACACGCTGCACGGCGTGCCCAACACGGCCTTCACCGAGGCGCTGGCCTTCACCTGCCAGGATCGCGATCTGGAACTGCTGGGCCTTTCGAAGCCCGATGCAAAGAGCCGCGCGCAACAGACGCTGGAAACGTTCTGGAGCACCTTCGAGATGAGCGGTGTTTCGCTGGTGGACATGCAGGCCTGGCGCTGGATGTACGCGCATCCGGATGCCACGCCCGCCCAGATGCGCGACGCCGTGCTCGGCATCGCGCGTGACGTGTGGAACAAGTGGTATGCGCCCGTGTTCGGCGTGCGCGACTCGACGCTGCTGGCCATCTATTCACACATGATCAACAACTTCATGTACCTGCCCGATTATCCCATCGGCTTCATGATCGCCTTCCAGGTGGAGGCGCAGATGGAAAAGGCGGACGACTTCGGCAAGGAGTTCGAACGCGTGGCGCGCATCGGCTCCATCGCACCGGATCTGTGGATGACGCAGGCCACCGGCAGGCCGGTGGGTCCGGAAGCGCTGCTGGAAGCGGCCGGCAAGGCGCTGACGCAGTTGTAGCAGTGATGCAGCGACTGCAGGCCGTGATGGTGTTGCTCCTGTGCGCGTGCGTCGCGCCTGCCCGGGCGCAGCTGGGCACCGGCGCTGAAGTTCACACGCAGCCACTGCGCGGCAACCTGCAACTGTTGCACGGCGATGGTTCGAACATCGTCGTGTCCACCGGCGAGGATGGAACACTGCTGGTGGATGACGAGTATGCGTCGCTGGGCGAGAAGCTGCGTGCATCGCTGGCAACGCAGAACGCAATGCCCGTGAAAGTCGTGATCAACACGCACTTCCACAACGATCACACCGGCAACAACGAAACCTTCGGCCGCGATGGCGCGCGCATCATCGCGCAGGCGAACGCGGCGCTGCGCATGCACAGCGACCAGGTCATGTCGCTGTATGGACCGCAGAAGGCCTATCCGCAGATCGCATGGCCGAATACATTGGTGAAGAAATCCCTGCGACTGCGCTGGAGTGGCGACAGGATCGACCTGCTGCATATCGGACCCGCCCACACCGATGGCGATCTGGTGGTGTTCTTCCGCAAGCAGAATGTACTGGCCACCGGCGACCTGTATGTCACCGGTGACTACATGCCACCCTACTTCGACGATCTGAACGGCGGCACGGCCGAGGGCATGATTGCAGCGGCAGACAAACTGCTGAAGCTGGCCGATGACCGCACACTGATCGTTCCCGGTCACGGGCCGGTGACGAACCGCAACGCGCTGCTGCAGTATCGCGATCGCTTCGCCGCGATCCGCAACCGCATCCGCGCAGGCATCGCCGCGGGCATGAGCGAGGATGCTGTCGTGGCAGAGCATCCGGCAGACGGCTTTGCGCCGCGTGGTCGTGGCACCGATCGCTGGGTGCGCGTGCTCTACCGCGAATACCACCGCTGAATAGAGCCCCGGCGTATGATCGGCTCTCCAACAATGGGGGGTTGCAGGGATGAAACTTCGTCATTTGCTCGCGGGCGCGCTGCTTGTGCTCGCCGCGACGGCGGCACCGGCGCAGGATGCAAAGACCGTAGTCGCCAATGCGTCGAAGGCCATGGGTCTCGACGGCCTGAATTCGCTCTACTACTACGGTTCGGCCAAGAACTTCAGCATCGGCCAGAACAACAACGCCAATCAGCCGTGGCCGCAGACGCCGGCCAATGATTATGTGCGCGCCATCGACTTCACTGTGCCCGCCTCTCGTGCCACCTGGCGCACCTATGCGTCGCCGGTCACGAGTGGTCCCGCGACGCTGGGCAACGGGCAGCAGAACATCACGCCCACTTCACCCGGCGGCTGGAGCAACCAGCTCGAGATCTGGGTCACACCCTGGGGATTCCTGAAGGGCGCCGCGGCAAACAGTGCCACCGTGCAAGCGCAGACCGTCAACGGCAAGCGCATGCAGGTGGTCACGTGGAATGCGCCGGTGAAGTCGCCGGGTGGAAAAGACTACAAGGTGGTTGGCTACATCAACGGCGACGGCCTGGTGGAGAAGGTCACCACCTGGGTGGAACACAATGTCTTCGGCGACATGCAGGTCGACACCAGCTACAACTACTACCGCGACAACAATGGCCTGAAATATCCCACCGAGATCGTGCAGATCCGTGGTGGCTGGCCGGCGTTCACGGCGCAGATTCTCGCCGCATGGGCCAATCCGCCTAAGCTGGCCGAAATGATGGCCATTCCGCCACCGCCCGCCCGCGCGCCTGGCGCGGGAGGCCCGCCGCCGGGTGGCGCGCCACCGGCAATCACCACGCCCTCCGAGAAGCTGGCCGATGGCGTGTATCGCATACACAGCGCCTACAACTCGCTGGCCGTCGAAATGGCCGATCACGTGCTGCTGATCGAACCCGGCCCGCAGAGCGAGGCGCGCGCCCTGGCCGGCTTCGCGGAAGTGCGTCGTCTGTTCCCGGGCAAGCCCATCAAGTACGGCGTGATCACGCATCATCACTTCGATCACACGGGAGGCATCGAGGCCGTGGTGGCCGAGGGCATCACCATCGTCACGCCCGAAGTGAACAAGGCCTTCCTGGAGAAGACGCTGTCCGGTCCGCGCACGCTGGCGCCGGACGCACTGGCCAGGTCCGGCAAGAAGCCCGTGATCGAAGGCTTCAAGGGCGACAAGCGCGTATTCCAGGACGCCACGCGCACGGTGGAAATCCATGTGATCAAGGGGCTGCCGCACGCCGACGGCCTCGTCGTGGCCTGGCTGCCCAGGGAAAAGATCCTGGTCTACGCCGACATGTTCAATCTGCCGCCGGCGAATGATCCCGTGCCCGATCCGCAGATCATCGGCACGCGCGTGTTCTACGAGAACATCCAGCGACTGGGACTCGCGCCGGAGAAGATCCTCTCCATCCACAATCTGAACCCGGACCGGCTCGCGACGCTGCAGGACATCAAGATGTCACTGGGCATCGCGAACTGACGGCGGCACGAATCCCGGCGGCGTCTGATCGACGATCTCGAACAGACGCCAGCCCTTCCAGGCGCTGGTGGAATTGCGTTTCAGGATGTGGACATAGCGTCCCTTGAACGCCACCTGCGGCGGACCTTCGGTGGCCGTCTGGATGGTGTAAACGCCCCGCTCATAAGCCAGGTCGCCGGCCACCTTCAGCTCGGTCGTGTCGAAGTTCATCTGCAGTTTCACGCCGGGCGGCATGGAGCTTTTCAGCGATGCGCGCCAGCCTTCCTTGCTGGTGATCTCGGGCCCGATGTTGGACTGCACCAGCACATCGTCTTCATAGTTGGCCAGCATGCCGTCGTAGTCGCCGGCATTGAAGGTGGTAACGATGTCGGCGAGCACCTTCTTCACCGCGGCTTCATCCGCCGGTGTCGTCACGGCGCCACCGGGCTGGCAGGCGCTCAGCGCCAGCAATGCGGTAAGCACGCCCGGCAGCAGGTAATCGCGCATTTTCATGAATCCTTCCTCATGGCTTGCGATGACTGATGGCCCACACATAGGCGGCGACCGCATCCACATCCGCGGGTTGCAACGGCGCGGCGCCCAGCGGCGGCATGGCACCGATGGACTGCTTGGCGGCCGTCACGCCTTTCACGATCGTGCCCTTGATGCCCGCGAGGCTGCCATCGCTCCAGATCCACATCTCATCGGTGAGGTTCGGGCCGATCTGCGTGCCACGACCATCCGACGCGTGGCAGCCGGCGCAGGTGCCGCTCGCCGCCTGGCCGCTGAAGATTTTCTCGCCCTGCGCGAGCTGTTCGGCCGTGACGCCCTGCGGCGGCACGAGTGAAGCCAGCGCGATCGCGGCGCTGGAAGCACCGGTGTTCTGCGGCGCTGGCGCCGCACTGATGGCCGTGGGTGCGCCGGTTCCCAGATAGGTGATGCGCCAGATGCGGCCCTTGGCATCGTCGCTGACGTACAGCGAACCATCCGGTCCCAGCGCCAGTCCCGCGGGCCGGTGTTCGGCGCGGCCGGGCGCTTTCTCCGCGCCCGCGAATCCATCGGCAAAAACCACGTAGTCGCCCGATGCCTTGCCGTCGGCCATGGGTTGGAACACCACGTTGTATCCGCCCTGCGGTCCCGGCGCGCGATTCCACGAGCCGTGGAAGGCGACGAACGCGCCACCGCGCCAGGCTTCGGGAAACTGCGTGCCCGTATAGATGAGTACGTCGTTCGGTGCCCAGTGCGCGGGGAAGGCGGCGGCGGGCCCGTGCTTCTGTGCGCAGACGCCTTCCGTCTTGCCGTCGCCGCCGTATTCGGGAGCCAGCATCATCTTCTTCAGCCCACCGTCGTAGTAACAGTTCGGCCAGCCGTAGTCCGCGTTCTCTTCCACCTGCACCATGACTTCGGCCGGCAGTTCATGTCCGGCCTCGGGCGTGTACAGCTTCGGCCAGCTTTCGGGCAACTGGTCGCGGCCGTGCTGCACGGCATACAGACGGCCGCTGGCGTCGAAGCTCTGTCCGCCCGAATTGCGCAGCCCGGTGATGTAGCGTTCTTTGGGCGACCACTTCTGGCCGGTCTTGCTGGCGTCGTAGCGCCAGATGCCGGCACGCGTCGCAAGTTCCTTGCACGGCGTGGCACCTTTCGCACCGGGCTGCCGCGCCGGAGATTCGCAGGCATTGCTCGCCGAACCGGAATTGATGAAGAGATTGCCCTGCGTGTCGATCACGAAGGGATGCATGGGATGATCGCCGCTCTGCGGCAGGCCGGTGAGCACCGTATCGGGTTTGCCCTGCGGCACGGGATTGCCCGCCGTCAGCGCAAAACGCAGCACGTAGTCGTTCTGTTCGGCGTACAGCGCGTTGTTGTACAGCGCGATGCCGGTGCCACCGGTTGCCTTCTCTGGCACGCCGGCGCCGAAACGCTGCACGACTTCCGCCTTGCCGTCGCCGTCCTTGTCCTGCAGCGCCAGCAGGAATCCGCCATCCGGCACCTTGTCGAAGCCGAAGTACTGACCGCTCCAGGTGTTCACGTAAACGGTGCCATCGGTGCTCACCGTCATATGCCGCGCATGACCGACATTATCGGCGAACACGGTGGCGCAGAAACCCGGCGCCAGCGTGAGGCCGCCGTTGTCACCCGGGCAGGTGGGCGCCGGCGGCGCGGCAGCCGCGGGTTCCTTCCTGGCGCAGGCGGCCAGAGACAGCAGCACAGCAAAGCCGACGCTGCAGAAGGCGATGGATGAGCGGTGGCGATGTTTCATCTGTCTCTCCTGAATCCTTTCCTGCCCGAACCGGTTACTTGCCGCCGGCCGGCTTCTTTTCTTTGGTCTCGACGTTCGGATTGAAGTGCTGCGCCGCCTGGCTCTTGGCTACATGATCCCAGTGCTCGGCGATCTTGCCGTTCTGGATGCGATACATGTCGAAATGCGTGTTCGCGTAGCGCTGGCCGGGCTTCTCCGGATCATCCGCCCAGCTCACCACCGCGATCGTCACCAGATCGCCCTCGGCCATGATGGCGATGACGGGAAAATCGAGCAGCGGCTTCAGGGGCACGGCCGGTCGCGTTTGCTTGATGTACTTCACCAGCGCATCGCGCCCACTGGCCACGTTCGGATTGTGCTGGATGTATTCGGGCGTGAAGTACTGCTCGGCATTCTCGGTGTGCCCGCCCTGCACAATGGCGCGATACATGTCGAACACCAGCTTCTTGTTCGCCGCCAGCTTCGGATCGCTGCTCTTGAGCAGCGCGAGCTGGTCGGGCGCGGGCACCGGGGGCATCTGCGCGTGCACGGCGCCAGAGCCCGCGAAAACCAGCGCCGCGCAAAGAAAGAGATATCGTGGATTCATCCTGCCCCCGAAAAGAAATGATGCCCGGCACGCAGCGTACCGCTTCATAACGGCCCTCGTAAGAGAATTCCGATAGCAGCTCGCGGAATCCGGGAGCTGCCCTCGCGCCTATAGTAGTGACATGCGCACCATATGGAGGTTCATGCAGTCGGCGTTCGGCCTGCTGCCGTTGCTGGCGTTGGCGCTGGTGATGGCCAGCTGCGCCACCACCACCGAACCTTCCGGCCCGGCGCCCGCTTTATCCGGCACGCGCTGGTTCGTGACGCGGATCGACGGCAAACCCCCTCTGCACGACGTGCCGCTGATGGCCGATTTCACCGTCGAAGGCCGCATCAACGGCGACAGCGGGTGCAACAACTTTTCCGGTCCCTACGTCCAGACCGGGTCCACCGTGCAGATCGGCGAGTTGCTCAGCACCCGGCGCGCCTGTGTCGATTCGGCTGTGCAGCATCAGGAAAGCCGGCTGCTGGATATTCTGCAAGGCGCTTCCATGGCGCGGCTGGTGAAGGGCGAGCTGCACCTGAACACGGACCAGGGCTCGCTGGTGCTGTCACCCGCGTCCATTTCGATTGCCACCTCCGCCGCGCCCAGGCGCGTGCAGTTCGACTGCGAGGGCGTGCGGCTCACCGTGCTGTTCGAGTCGGGCCACGCTTCCATGGCCTGGCTGGAAAACCGCGATGTGCTGGAACAGCGTCCGGCGGCATCGGGTGTGTGGTACGAGAGTCCGCGCAATTCGCTGCGCGGCAAGCAGGATCTGCTATGGACGCTCGATGGCGGAACTCCCCGTAGCTGCCACGCATTGCGCTAGACGCCGCAGCTGATCAACTCATCTCACGCCGCAGGCTCAGGGGCCGGCGCGGGATTGGTGGGCGCGGGGCTGGCGGGCGGCGGTGTATTGCGCTGGCAGGCGGCCAGCATCAGGCATGCAATCAGTAATGTCGCGGCGGCTTTCATAAGGTTCTCCGGAGCGCAGGGCGAGCTTGCGCGCAGTACGCATGCGCTGCAGTCGCAGGATGGGACGCGGCGTCGTAGTCTTCGTCCTACAGCATGGGCTATATGCTGCTGACACCCCGCTGATGCGTGGCGGGCGCGATGGCGCCCAATGTCCGCTTCCAGCAGCGCAACACTTCGGCCACGCTCCAGGCCTGCGCGATGCAGCCATGGGCAATGTGCGGCTGCTCGCCATCGAACACCTCGCTGATCGACCCGATGCCCGCCACCTGCAGATGCACCGGAAACGCGGCGAGCAGGCTGCGCACCTGCGCCGCGTCGCGCTGGATTTTCAACGCGGCATCGATGTAGGCACCAAGCAGCCACGGCCACACCGTGCCCTGATGGTAGGCGGCATCGCGGCTGCGCAGATTGCCGTGATAGTTCTTGCTGTAGTCACGGTCGTTTGAATCCAGCGTTCGCAGGCCCACCGGCGTCAGCAGTTCCTCGCGCACGGTCTGCAGCACCGCTGACCAGTGGGCGCTGTCGAGCACTGGATGATCCAGCGAGATGGCGAACAACTGGTTGGGCCGCAGCCTGGCATCGTTGCCACCTTCGCCGTCGACGACGTCGAACAGGCAATTGCGGGCCGGATTCCAGAACCTGGCATTGAACGAGCGGCGTGCCACTTCGGCCCGGCGGGCGTAATCCTCGCGCTGTTCCGGCGAGGTTTCCCACTGCTGCATCAGCCGCAACGCGTTGTACCACAGCGCCTGGATCTCCACCGGCTTGCCGCGGCGTGGCGTCACGATCCAGTCGCCCATGTGCGCATCCATCCAGGTGAGCGCATTGTGTTCGGTGCCGGCGCGCAGCAGGCCATCCTCGCGGTCCATGCCGATGTGAAAGCGCGTGCCATCGAAGTGATGGCGCATGATGTCGCGCAGTGTGGGCAGCAGCTCATCCAGCAGCGTCAGATCCATCGTCGTGGTGAGATAACGGTGGATGGCGTGGAAGTACCACAGCGTGGCATCCACGGTGTGATACCAGCCCTCGCGCGAGCCTTCCGGAAACAGGTTCGGCAGCAATCCATCGCGCACGTAATGCGAGAAGGTCAGCAGCGTGGCGCGCGCTTCGGCATGGCGGCCGGTGGCCAGCATCAGGCCCTCGAGCGAGATCATGGTGTCGCGGCCCCAGTCCAGAAACCAGTGGTAGCCCGCCACCACCGTGCGCAATGGATGACCCTGATGGGCCGCCGTGGCGCTTTCCTCGACACGACTCTCCGGCAGGATCAGGAACTGGTCCGCGGCAATCGCCAGACGCGCGAGGAACGGATCGCTCTGCGCGCCGGCGCGCTCCACCAGTTTGGCGATGCGCTGCTTTTCTTCCTCGAACGGCGCCCGCGGATCGGCGCGGGGATGATTCTCCTCGGTGGTCATCACCAGTACCGCCGGCGTATGGGGCTCGACCCACCATTCGAACCGGCCGGGACTGGCCAGTGCCTCCTGGCAGTCGTAGCCGCGCAGCTTTTCACGCCACAACCAGCACGCCGTGTCCTCCATCGACTCCGCGGTGAAGGAGGCGGCAACCGGCAGCACGCGCATCGCCAGCGACAGCTCGTGATCCACGAGGCCAATCCGGCAGCTGTCATCCTCGGAAATCGCCACGGCGAAGCTGCCGTAGCCGGGCTTCTGCAGCGGCGCATCCTGGCGTCGAAACGGCAGGAACGGCCGCAGCCGCAGCAACGCGGGTGGCCCCTGCGTGATTTCATAGCGGATGAAGACGGTATTGCGCTGGTGCGGCATCACCAGGCGCCGCTCCAGGGTCACCTCGCCGCAGACGAAGGTCCAGCAGGCCACGCTGCCCTCCAGGCGAAAGCCGCGCAGGCAGGCCGCGCCGCCGCGACTGAGCGGCTGACCCATCAGGTCGCAACCACTGAGGCTGTACGTCTGGCCGCCAACGATGACTTCTTCATCCATCCGCGAGACCAGCACATGGCGGCCGCGCGGCCGCACCAGGTTCGGCACGAACAGGCCGTGATAGCGGCGCGTGCACACGCCGGCAATCGTGCCGGACGCATAGCCTCCCAGGCCGTTGGTGACGATCCACTCGCGGTTGCGCCAGGCGTCTTCGTCTTCGAAAGGCGGCAGCGTGACATCGAGGACGCTCACGATTTTTTCCCCTGTGTGGCGGCGAGCAACATCGCGCAGTGGCCAGGCAGGTGCCAGCCATGCTCAGGATCCGGATGCACCGTTCCACCACCGCCGTAACGCGCGTGCTCGCTCGACCAGAGCAGCGACCAGGCGCGCTCGCGAGGCGGCGCCAGCAGCGGTTCTGGCAGCGACCGATCACGGATGTCGTGATCCAGATTGACGATCAGGATGCGGTCGCCTTCCGTGGCATGGAACCAGCGCAGCACAAAGGCGCGCTCGGCGAGCACCGCGCCATCGAAGCCATGACGGCCCTGGCCGCGGATCGCCGGATCCTCGCGCCGCAATGCCAGCAGGTCACGATGCAGGCGCAGCGCGAAATTCTCTTCATGGCATTCGTCCCAGTCGAGCTTGCTGCGCTGGAAGGTGGCTTCATCGCCGGGATCGGGCAGGGCCTTCAGCGCATCGGCGGAGGTGGCACCGGGAAACTGCGCGAGAAATTCCGCGCGTCCCGCGCGCACCTGGCCGCGCAGCGGCTGCTGATGATCCGCGAAGTACAGGAATGGTGTGGACGCCTGGAATTCCTGCCCCATGAACAACAGCGGTGTCTGCGGGCCCAGCAGCAGCAACGCGGTGAGCGCGCGGCACATGGCCAAAGATCCCTGCTGATGCAGGCGCAGCCCGCATAGGCTGTTGGCCACCTGATCGTGGTTCTGCAGATAGGCCACGCAGTGGCTGACATGTCGCGACATGGGCGTGCCCCGCGGCTGTTCCTGCCAGCGGTAATACTGACCCTGGTACAGGAAGCCACGTTTGGCCGTCGACACGAACTCCTGCGCGCTGCCGAAGTAGTCGTAGTAGTAGGCATCGCGCCGCCCCGTCACCGCCACGCGCGCGGCGTGATGGAAATCGTCGTTCCACATGGCGTCCAGGCCGAAGCCGCCTTCCGGCCGTGGCAGCAGGTGTGTCGCGCACTGTGATTCATTCTCGGAAATCACGATGATGCGCCGCTCGCCGGCGGCGGTGCGCACCGCATCCACCAGTTCGGCCAGCACATGCGGCTCGCCACGGTCGAAGATGCTCTGCGTCGCGTCGAGCCGCAGGCCATCCAGATGAAATTCGCGCACCCATTCGCAGGCATTGGCGATGACCGTCTCGCGCACCGCCGCGCTGTGTTCGCCGTCGAAGTTGATGGCGTCGCCCCACTCGGTGCTCTGCGTGCTGAAGTAGTGCGGACTGAAGCAGCGCGCATAGTTGCCGTCCGGTCCGAAGTGGTTGTAGACCACGTCCAGGATCACCGCGATTCCGGCCGCATGCGCTGCGTCGACGAAGCCTTTCAGCGCATCGTATGGGCCGTAGTTGTGCGAGGGGGCGAACCAGCCCACACCGTCGTAGCCCCAGTTGAAACGTCCCGGGCATTCGGCCAGCGGCATGATTTCCACCACCGTGACGCCGAGCGAACGCAGGTGAGCCAGACGCGTGGCTGCGGCGGCCAGTGTTCCCTCGCGGGTAAATGTGCCCACATGCAGTTCGTACAGCACCTGGCCTTCGAGGACGATGCCGCGCCAGTTCTGGTCATGCCACTCGAAAGCATTGCGATCGACGATGCAGGAGGGACCGTGCGGACCTTCGGGCTGGTAGCGGCTGCAAGGGTCGGGCAGCGCCTGGCCATCGACGATGTACCGGTAGATCTGCCCGGAATGCACGTCATCGACTTGCGCGGCGTAGTAGCCCGCGCCGGAAGCACGCATCGGGATCCGCTGCGTCGCGCGACTGTCGATTTCCACCTCTACCTCTTTGGCCAGTGGCGCCCACACGCGAAACTGGCACCGCGTGCCTTGCAGCGTGGCACCGAGCATCATCACCTCCTAAAACGTGAAGCATAGGCAGGTCATGCGCCGGCAGACGCGGTGATCACGGCGCATCCGCGCGTAGGATCACTCTGACGACAGCCGGCGGTTGACCCATCTGCGCGCCGTGGCTGTACTCGCCGGCATGGATGGCGAGACACCGATCGTGCTGGGAATTCGCGGCAGCACACTGGCCGCGGCCGTTCTGGTTCTGGTGCTGGTGGCGGTCGCCCACTTCGTGCTGCGCTGGTACACCAAGCGCCGCTGCCAGAAGACGGACCGGAATCCTCCGCCCGCCGAAGACGCGCAGCAGCGCTCGACGCGGCGCTGGCTGACCACCACGCTGCTCGAACTGGTGGCCCCCGTGGCGCTGGTGCTGTGGATCCACGGCCTGCACTACGCGCTGTCCATGCTCCTCACCGACATCAACCAGCCCGCGGTCACGCGCTACGGCATACCCACGCTGGATGCCCTGCGCGGTATCGCCACCATCCTGGCGCTGATGTGGTTGCTGTCGCGCGTCGGCCGCGCCATAGAGCGAAGACTGGTGGATTTCGCGCATCGCTCGCACTCGCGCAGCGATGATTTCTTCCTGCCCATCATCGGCACGGCCATCCGCCTGCTGCTGCCGCTGCTGGCCATCATCCTGGGTTCCTCCTCGCTGGCGGTGCCGGACCGGCTGCAGTCACTGTTCCGCAATGGCGTGAACATGGTGCTGGTGGGTTCGATCGGCTACGTGCTGTATCGGATAGTGGGCGCGGCCTGCGATCTGATCCTCGAGCGCTACCGCATCGATGTGCCGGACAACCGGCAGGCGCGCGCCGTGCATACGCAGGTCACCGTGCTGCGCAAGGTGGCGGTGGCGGCCATCGTGTTGTTCTCGTTCGCCGCCATGCTGATGACCTTCGATCAGGTGCGCCAGATCGGCGCCACCATGCTCGCCTCGGCGGGTCTCGCTGGCGTGGTGCTGGGCTTCGCCGCGCAACGCAGCCTGGGGATGCTGCTCGCCGGCTTCCAGATCGCCCTGACGCAGCCCATCCGCATCGATGACTCGGTGATCGTCGAGGGCGAATTCGGCAGGATCGAGGAGATCACCCTCACCTACGTGGTCGTCAGCATCTGGGACGAGCGTCGGCTCATCGTGCCGATCACCTACTTTCTCGACAAGGCATTCCAGAACTGGACGCGCACTTCCGTGCAGATGCTGGGCACGGTGGAGCTCTACGTGGATTACGACTTTCCCATCGAGGCGCTGCGCGAGAAGCTCACCAGCATCCTGCAGGCGTCAAAATTCTGGGACAAGCGCGTCAACGTGCTGCAGGTGACCGACGTGCGCGAGCACACGGTGCAGGTTCGCGCGCTGGTGAGCGCGGGGGATGCGGGCCGGGCCTTCGATCTGCGCTGCGAGGTACGCGAGGCGCTGCTGAAGTTCATCCAGCAGGAGCATCCGGAAGGCCTGCCGCGGCTACGGCTGATCCATGCCCCTCACGCGAGGGCTACTGCGCCAGACGCTCATCGGGAGACGTGAAATCCTGCGTCGAGACGGGGTCGCTGGCGGGAAAGGTTTCATCCAGCGCCTCGTCCAGCAGCGATTCCTGGTGCAGCGAGCAACGCCGGCTGGAAAGGCAATCCAGCGCGGCACCTAGCGCGAGCACACCGCCGCCCGCCGCGATGTAGCGCCAGGGCATGCCACCGGAACTTGCAGGCGGGGTCTTCTCGGATGGGGTTTTCATGACTGCAGCATAAGCGCGGATGCCACGCCTTTCACTTGATCCGCAGTCCTTTTGATTTGTAGGACTCGTCCCGCCCCGTGGGCGGTCCGCAGCCGCTGCCGCGTCGCCGCCCTGCGGTGCATCATTGATGTCCTCGCCATGAGCGGAGAGAGTGCCGACCGCGTGAGCATCACACTGCGTGCCATCTATCGCATCCAGCTGGGGCCGGAGCATGGATTTCACGCGGTATGCGAGACCTTGCCTTATCTGCACAGACTGGGCATCAGTCATCTCTATCTGTCGCCGGTGTTCGCCAGCCGCCCCGGCAGCACCCACGGCTATGACGTCACCAACCACTCGCTGCTGAATCCGGAGCTGGGCGGCGCCGAGGGCTTTCGCGCGCTCGCCGCGGCCTGCAAGGCACAGGGCATGGGCCTGGTGCTCGACATCGTGCCCAACCACATGGCGGTGATGACGGCGGACAATGCCTGGTGGATGGATGTGCTGAAGAACGGCCCCGCCTCGCAGTTCGCGGAATTCTTCGACATCGACTGGGCGCCGGCGCGCGCTTCGATGCGCAACCGGCTGCTGGTGCCGGTACTCGGCGATCCGCTCGGAGACGTGATCGACCAGCACGGCATCCGTCTGGGCTTCGATCGTCGCCAGGGTTCCTTCTGTGTCAGTTACGGCCCGTTGCACTTTCCGCTGGACCCGCAGACCTACGCGCTGGTCCTTGATGCCATCTCGCAGGCCATTGGCGAAGCTTCGATGGGCAGCGAAGAGGCGCGGCAGGAATACTCCAGCGTGCGCGATGCCTTTGCGGCGCTGCCGCCCGCGCGCGCGGCGGCGCCCGGGATCCTGGCGCTGCGCGATCGCGATCAGCAGGTGGGACAGCGGCGCCTGGCACGGCTGTGCGAACGCAACCCCGGATTGGCCGATCGCATCGAATCAGCGCTGCGGCAGATCAATCAACTGCCCGACGAGCGCAGCGCCGACACGCTGGCCGCGCTGCTGGCCGCGCAGCCTTATCGGCTGGCTTTCTGGCGCGTATCGGGCGAAGAGATCAACTACCGGCGTTTCTTCGACGTGAACGATCTGGCCGCGCTGCGCATGGAAGATCCGCGGGTGTTCGACGCCACGCACACCCTGCTGCGCGAACTGTGGCAGTCGGGCAGCATCGATGGCCTGCGGGTGGACCACGCCGACGGGCTCTACGATCCGGCGCAATACTTTCATCGCCTGCGCGAACTGCTGAACCATGACACCGATGCAGGTTCACCGTGGATCGTGGCCGAAAAAATCCTCGGCCCCTCCGAGCAACTGCCGGCGGACTGGGAGGTGGACGGCACCACCGGCTACGAGTTCGCGGCGCTGGTGACTGCCTGGCTGATGCAGGACGAGGGTGCCGCGGAGCTGGAAAGAACCTATCGCCGCTTCGTGGGCGGCGGCCCCTCCTACGCCGACATTGCCTATCAGAGCAGGCGGCATGTCATGCGCAGCTCGCTGGCCGCCGAAGTCAGCGGCCTGGCGGTGCGGCTCGACCGCCTGGCACAGATGCACCGCCAGACCTCCGACTTCACGCTGTTCGATCTGCGCGAGGCCATCGTGGAAGTGGTGGCCAGCTTTCCGGTGTATCGCACCTATGTGCGTGACGGCACAGTCAGCAGCGAGGATTCGCAGCATATCCGGCGCGCGGTGGGCGCGGCGCTGAGCCGCAATCAGAGCGCGCGGCGCGCCTTGCAGTTCCTGGAAGTGGTGCTGCTGGGCGAGCTGACACCGGATCCGCGCCGTCGCGACGCGGCGCTGCAGTTCACGCTGAAGTTCCAGCAGGTCACGGCGCCCGTGATGGCCAAGGGCATCGAGGACACCGCCTACTATCGCTATCCCTGCCTGCTCGCCATGAACGAGGTGGGCGGCGACCCGCTGTGCCGCGGCATTTCCACCGAGGCGCTGCATCGCGCGAACGAGATGCGCCTGCGCAGCCATCCGCGCTCGGTGCTCGCCACCTCGACGCATGACACCAAGCGCGGTGAAGATGCGCGCTATCGGTTGTGCGTGCTCACCGAAGTTGTCGATGCCTGGGCGGCCTGCGTCGGACGCTGGCGGCGGCTGAAGAGCCGGCGGCGTGATGCTTCGACCATTGGCGCCGCGCAGGAATATCTGCTGCTGCAGTCGCTGCTGGCCATCTGGCCGCTGGATGCGCACGACGAGGAGGCGCCCGAACTGCGCGCGCGCATGGCGGACTATGCGGTGAAGGCCGCGCGCGAGGCCAAGGAGCTGACCTCGTGGCTCGAACCAGACGCCAGCTACGAAGAGAAACTGCAGCACTATGTCAGCCTGCTGCTGCCCGAGGGCTCCGGCACGGGATTCGGGCGCTATTTTCGCGCGGTGGTGGACCCGGTCGCCTATTTCGGCGCGCTCAACAGCGCCAGCGCCTGCGTGTTGAAGTTCACCTCGCCCGGCGTGCCCGACACCTATCAGGGCAACGAGCTGCCGGCCCTGGTGCTGGTGGATCCGGACAATCGCCGGCAGCCGGATCTGCAGGCGCATGCGCGCGTGCTCGAAGAGCTGGCCGCCGCCATCGAGACCATCTCGCTCGAGCGCACCGCCACCACACTGCTCGACACCTGGCGCGATGGCCGGCTCAAACTGTTCCTCACCTGGCGGTTGCTGACGCTAAGGGCCGCGAATGCGGCGCTGTTCGAGGCCGGCGGCTATCTGCCTCTGCAGACCGAGGGCGCCCAGGCCGCGCATCTGTGTGCTTATGCGCGTACCACGACCGATTGCACGCTGATCGTTGTGGTGTCGCGCTGGACGGCAACGCTGGTGCAGGACACATCGGCCGCACCATTGGGTGAGACGTGGACCGACACGCGGGTGCTGCTGCCGCCGGAGATTCCCGCGGGGGAATACACAGGCCTTTTCACCGGCCGCACGCTGCTGCTGGGCGCGGCACCCGACGGACCTCGTGGCGTCAAGGCCAAGGACCTGTTTCAAACGCTGCCCGTGGCCGTGCTGATGGCGGGTGGAGTTATCCCTGCAATTCGAACAGCAGCAGCGAACGACCCGTCACCCCATAGACCGCGCCGGGCTTGAACTGCGGCTGATCGGCCAGCTCCGGGGCGTTGGTATCGATGAGCAGATGCCAGCGCGCCTTCTCGCCGTCTTCAGGCAACGTGAATTGCACCAGGTCGTGGTAGCCGTTCAGCACCAGCAGCATGGCGGCCTCCACGCCATGCTGTGGCAGGCCGGTGGGCCGCGCACGCCCATCCATCAGCATGCCGAAGCATTGCATGCCCTCGTCCTTCCAGTCCGCCTCCTGCATGGGTTTGCCGGTGGCATTGATCCACGTCAGATCGCGCACCTGCAGCTCCTCGTCGAATTCGCCGGTGAGAAAGCGGTTGCGGCGCAGGACGGGGTGGCGATGCCGCAGCGCGGTCAGCTTGCGGACGAAGGTGGTCATCGCGCGCGCGCGGTCGTCCACATCCCAGCGCACCCAGCTGATCTCGTTGTCCTGGCAGTAGGCATTGTTGTTGCCCTGTTGCGTGCGCAGCGATTCATCGCCGGCCACGATCATCGGCGTGCCCTGCGACAGCAGCAGCGTGGCCATCAGGTTGCGGATCTGCCGCTCGCGCATGGCGTTGATGGCTTCGTCATCCGTCGGCCCCTCGACGCCGCAGTTCCACGAGCGGTTGTCGTTGGGGCCGTCCTTGTTGTCATCGCCATTGGCTTCGTTGTGTTTCTCGTTGTAACTGACCAGATCGCGCAGCGTGAAGCCATCATGCGCGGTGACGAAGTTGATGCTGGATGAAGGCCGGCGACCGTAGACATTGAACATGTCGCCCGAGGCGCACAGCCGCGGTGCCAGGTCGCCCGCGTTGGATGAGCCCTTCCAGAAATCGCGCACCACATCGCGGAAGCGGTCGTTCCACTCCGCCCAGCCGGGCGGAAAGGCGCCGACCTGATAGCCGCCGGGCCCGCAGTCCCATGGCTCGGCGATCAGCTTGACCGTGCGCAGCACCGGATCCTGGTTGCAGGCTTTCAAAAAGCCGCTCTGGTTGTCGAAGCCATACAGCTCGCGCGCCAGCACGGTGCCCAGGTCGAAGCGAAAGCCATCCACGTGCAATTCGGTGACCCAGTAGCGCAGGCTGTCCATCACCATCTGGATCACGGGCGGATGCGAAAGATTCAGCGTGTTGCCCGTGCCGGTGTCGTTGATGTAGTAGCGCCGGTTGTCCGGCAGCAGGCGGTAGTAGGTGCAGTTGTCGATGCCGCGGAACGACAGCGTGGGGCCGCGCTCGTTGCCTTCGGCCGTGTGGTTGTAGACCACATCCAGCAGCACTTCGAGGCCGGCATCGTGGAAGCGCGCCACCATCTCCTTGAACTCGCGCAGCGTCTGGTCCTTGGCCGAGGCATAGCGCGGATCGGGCGCGAAGAAACCGATGCTGTTGTAGCCCCAGTAATTCGACAGGCCGCGTTCCAGCAGATGGCTTTCGTGTACGAAGGTGTGGATGGGCAGCAGTTCGATGCTGGTGACGCCGAGGGATTTCAGATACGCAATGACTTCTGGCGCGCCCAGGCCACGGTAGGTGCCGCGCTCGTGTTCGGCCACCTGCGGATGCAGTTTGGTGAAGCCGCGCACATGCGCTTCATAGATGATGGTCTGGTCCCAGGGCACGCAGCGCTTGCGGGGCTGGCCGTTCCAGTTGAAGTCCGCATCCACCACCACGCACTTGGGCACGAAGGGCGCGCTATCGCGCTCATCGAAACTCAGGTCCTCATCCTTGTGACCGAGCGTGTAGCCGAAGCATTCCGGCGCCCATTTCAGCTCGCCGGTGTGGCCGCGTGCGTAGGGATCGAGCAGCAGCTTGTTGGGATTGAAGCGGTGCCCGTTCTTCGGATCGTAGGGGCCGTGGACGCGCAGGCCATATACCGAACCTGGTCCGACATCTGGAATGAATCCATGCCAGTAACCATCGGTATATTCCGGCAGCGCCAGGCGCTCCTGTTCCTTTTCGCCGGCGGCGTCGAACAGGCAGATTTCCACCTGGGTCGCCGAGGTGGAAAAGACGGTGAAGTTGGTGCCTGACCCGGTCCAGATCGCACCCAGCGCTTCTGCGCCGCCCTCCTGGATCCGGGTTCGAGCCATCCAGAGCGAGGTCCGGCGTCAGTGGCCGGGCATTTCCGGACGCATCTGGCCGGTTGTCGGCGGCGCGTCGATATCCAGGTCACCGGGTTTGGCCAAGCCGTCGGATTCAGCTTCGGTTCCAGAGGCATCGGGAAAGCCGATACGGAATTCCACCGCAAGCTGGCGCTCGGCTTCCTGCCAATGTTCCTGATCGCGGCCATTCGGCCGGCCTTCCTGCTCCCAGATCTGATAAGCGCGAGCGCGGATGCGTTCCAGATCCGGCGGCGGCGGCGCCACCGCTGCACGCTTGGCCGCATCCGTCGCGGGCTTGCCATGACGCGTAACCTTCAGCACCGGCACGGGACGGGAGGGCGTTTTCATGAGGCTGTGTCCACTTGTGGTGGCAGGGGATGCGACCGCTCGTGCAGCAGCCACGCCACGGAGGTGCGGTGCACCGTATGCGGCGTGTGATCTTGCGCGCCGCCTGCACCCGGACGCATGGCCAGCAAGGTGGCGATGGCTTGCAGACCAGGCTCCAGCCACTCCAGCGCGACGCCGCGGGCTTCCACGCGCACCACACAGGCATCGAGCCATTCGCTGCCCGCGCTCAACGGCCGCAACGACACTCTGGCCAGCAACGGCATCGAAGCGCGTGTCTCGACGAAGGCCCCACTGAGACTGGCATTCCTGACCGAACCGATGGCCGAGAGGCCATCACCGGTTTTCAATTCCGCCGGGGCATCCAGCGCGACGCGCGTGCCCCAGCGATGTTCCATGTAGTTGACGCGTGCTGCTCCCATGACGGCCTCTTGCTGCATTGCAGATAGATCACTGTGCGAATCCGCTTCGAAAAGCGGATCGACAACAGGATGATCCGTTCGGCACGGACACGCTGTCGGTGCGCTGCGGAGCTTGCTGTAGGACGAACGCCGGCCGTTGCAAATGCAATGCGGCGAAGAGATTAGCGCGTTGGCAACTTCCAGTCGGGGCGCGCGAAATGGCAGGTGTAGCCGTTGGGATAACGCTCCAGATAATCCTGGTGCTCGGGCTCCGCTTCCCAGAAATCTCCCGCCGGCGCCAGCTCCGTCACGACCTTGCCCGGCCACAGGCCGGATGCATTCACATCGTCGATGGTGTCTTCGGCGGTGTGCCGCTGTTCTTCGCTGGTGTAGAAAATCGCCGAGCGGTAGCTGCTGCCCGTGTCGTTGCCCTGGCGATTGCGGGTCGTCGGGTCATGGATCTGGAAGAAAAACTCCAGCAGCGTGCGGAAGCTGAGCTTTTCGGGATCGAAGACGATCTCGATGGCCTCGGCGTGCGTGCCATGGTTGCGATAGGTGGCGTTTTTCACATCGCCCCCTGAATAACCCACGCGGGTCGAGATCACGCCCGGGCGCTTGCGGATCAGATCCTGCATACCCCAGAAGCAGCCGCCAGCCAGAACAGCGCGTTCGGTTTTCATAGAGATCCCGTATGGTGGCGACGGCGCCGCAACTCAATAGTGCGGCGGCTTTTCCTCTTCCGCCGTGTACGTCGTGGGCGCCGACTGCGCGGCCTCCAGCCGCTGCGTCATTGCGCCGAGCTGCGCGCGCAGAGCCCTGAGTTCCTGCTGCTGCTGCACCAGCACATCACTGAGCTGGGCATTGGCCTGCTCCAGATAGGCGATGCGCACTTCGATCTGCTCGAGACGGTCGGACATGCACCCATCATAGCGGATGGCGCCAGGCCACCTTTCGCTAGGCCGACCTTTTCAGCAGTGACAGCAGGCCGTTGACGCCCCGGCCCCGGCGCGAAGGCGAGGCACCGAACGGCGCCCGCCCCTGCTGCCAGGCCGCGAGCACGACGGGATTGATGTACGACTTGCGGCAGACCGCCGGTGTGTTGCGAAGCTGCGTGGCCACTTCGCAGATCACCTTCTTCAGTTCACGGCGACAGGCGGCGTCGGTGCAGGGGTCGGGTCGCGGCACCTGGCGCAGCAGTTCGTAGGCATGCAGCGTGGCATGCCAGGTGCGGAAGTCCTTGGCCGAGAAGTCGCCGCCCAGGTACCGGTGCAGAAAGTCATTGATCTGCGTGGAGTCGATGGAGTGGCGCTTGCGCTCATCGTCCACATACTGGAACAGATGCTGGCCGGGCAGGTGCTGGCACTTGCGCACCAGCTTCGCCAGGCGCGGGTCTTCGATGGGCACATCGTGCAGCGTGCCGCCCTTGCCGGGAAAGCGCAGCGTTGCGCCCCGGGGGCCGAAGCGCACGTGTCGGTCGAGCAGCGTGGTCAATCCGAAGCTGCCGTTGCTGCGCGCGTATTCGGCATTGCCCACGCGCACCTGCGTGGCATCCATCAACCGCAGCACCAGCGCGAGCACCTTGTCGCGCGGCATGCCGGGCTTCTTCAGTTCGGCCTGCAGGATGCGGCGCAAGCCGGGCAGCGCGCGTCCGAAGGCGTGCATGCGCGCGTGTTTGGCCACGTCCTTGTTCTGGCGGAACAGTGCGTGGTAGCGGTATTGCTTGCGACCGCGTGCGTCACGGCCCGTGGCCTGCAGATGCCCGCGTGGATGCGGGCAGATCCACACGTCTTCGTAAGCCGGTGGAATGGCCAGCGCGCGGATGCGTTGCAGCGTGGCCTTGTCCTTGAGCGGCTTGCCGCCCGGCGTGGTGTAGCGAAAGGCGAACTTGCCGTCGCGCAGCTTGCGCCGGTGACGGCGGATGCCCGGAGCGCTGTCGCTGACGTAGCGCAGCGCCTGCGCTTTTCCGGGCACCAACCGGGGCTCGCTTCAGCGGGCGTGGCGCTCGATATCGCGATCGCGCATGCGCGCGTCGCGCTTCACATCGCGCTTCACGCTGCTCTTCGCGTTGCCGTAGGCCTTCTGCGTCTTGCCCGCCATCTCGCGCGCGGCGCCCTTCACGGTCTGCGTGCCGTTGGCCGTGGCCTTGCCCGCCTTCTTCTGCACTTTGCCCGCGGCTTCGCGGGCGGCGCCCTTCACCTGATCCTTGTTCATGTCGATACCCCTCGGTGGTTTAGTCGTCAGGTATTCAGAACCGCTCCTTATCTATGGGGAAGACGGCAGAGGCGGATGTTGCTGTGGGCGCGGTCCTACCGGTCGCCATCTGACTTAACGCCGGTGAGCTCTGCGATGTGTGAAGAGCATCACGATTGCGCGCGCGTTTTCGGTGAGCGCATGCATCCATTTCACACACTGGGCGCGTAAGGTGTGCGCCATCGCGCACTTGCGCCGTTCTTTACGGGAAGGAATCCGCTCATGAACGATCTCGCCGAAGCCCACCTGCTGTTTCTCGTCGGTGCATTTGCCGTGCTGACCATCGTCGCGGCCGTCACCTCGTCCATGGAGCTGTTCCCCCGGCGGCGTACCTCTGCCTGAGAAAGGGCAGCTCTTCGGGGGTCAACCGGCCGAAGAACTCCCGCAGCGCGGGCGCGATGGCCTCTGGACTGACCCGGTGCTTCTCGCCGGGCAACTGCTGAAACCTGGCATTCGGAAGCGCCTGCAGAAGCGCCGCGATGGCATTGCGCATCCACTGCGGACTGTTTCCACCGCCCATCACCAGCGTGGGCAGGGTGACCGACGACCAGCGGCCGGCTGACAAAGGGTTGCCGCCCTGATCGCCGCTCATGATGGCCGCGTCGTAGACCAGCGTATGCGCAACCTGGATCAGCTTCCTCCAGGTGCGCGTCAGCCGCAGCAGCGCAATCAGCATCGCCGGTACGCCAGCCACCCTGAGAAACAGCCGCACCGCAGCGCCGCGTTTGCCCGCCTTGATCAACGCCTGCAGCCGGGTTGTCAGATCCGGTGGAACCGGCGGGCGGGTGGAGTCCACCACGAACGGCGGTTCGTACAAGGCCAGCTTGCGGATGTTCAGGCCGCGACGCGTCGCTTCCAGCGCCAGCGCCGCGCCCGACGAGGCGCCGTACAGACTCACGGTGCCGCCCGCCGTGGCAATGAGTGCCGCGATGTCTTCCACTTCGCGATCCACCGAATACAGGCGCGCGTTGCCGCTGTCGCCCCTGCCCCGCCGGTCGTAGGTGATGACCTTGAAATGCGATGCGAGCAGTTCTGCCAACTGCTGCGATGTGCCTACGCCGCGATGGTCGAAGGCACCATCCACCAGCAGCACCGGCGGACCCGAGCCGCGTTGAGTGTACGCAATGCGGGTGCCGTCCCT
>Ga0164241_10002178_pt1 | contig 21844 bp, 18 predicted proteins | sample OricomyardsoilBY_FD_108780 | JGI IMG/M metagenome (GOLD analysis project Ga0164241, IMG submission 108780) | Backyard soil microbial communities from Emeryville, California, USA - Original compost - Back yard soil (BY) | ecosystem: Environmental > Terrestrial > Soil > Unclassified | place: USA... | reverse complement strand
CGTCAGCGATCTGGCCCTGCAGGTCCGCGAATCGGAGAGCGGAATGCCACCCGTGCCGATCGACGGTGTGATCGGATTCGATGTCATCCGCAAACTGGATCTCACCATCGACGATGCTCATGGCCGCGTCATCATCCGAAAGCCCTCTATACGCACGATCGATGACAGCCACCCTCGTAACCTCGCATGGTTCGGCGTCCCGATCGCGACCCTGCTTTCGAAAAACGGGTCCGCGATCCATCTGCTCCTCGACACCGGTGCCGGCGAGACGTTCGGTACGCCGGGAATGGCGCAGAAGAGCGGAGCCCACTGGCGAGCCGCAGAGCGCCGGACAGTTCAGGGTTTCGGAGGCACCAAAATCGAAACCGGGATCGTCATCCCCGAGGTCCGGCTGTTCCTGGGCACCACACCACTGTCATTCGAGCGAATCTTCCTGTATCAGGCCAACTATCCCACCATTTTCAAGCTGGACGGAACGCTCGGCGCAGACATCGGTCGCGGCGGATCGGTCCGGATCGACATGACAAACGGGCGACTCGAGGTATCAGGAAAGTGATATTCCGGAAGGGAGATCCTGGCACGCACTGATTGCGCGCTTGTGATCGCGGTTCCGGAGGCAGTACATTTGTAGAATGCCCGCTGAAAACAACGAAAAACTGACTGGCCCGCACGGTGGATGGGTTGGAGTAGGTTCCGCTCTGTTGCTGACCCTCGCCACGTGGGGATTTCTGTATTTCCTGCACGTCACACAATGGCACGACCCGATCAACCCGATCTCTCCGAATGAGCGGTCGACCGTAATTCAGCCCGCGACGACACCGCCTCCGGCAACGAGCACGACGCATTAATCTCGCTAGTCGTTCCTGCGAGGGAGGAGTCGCCCGTCATCCTCGCAGGCCCTTGATGTCATCCCCATGACTCTTGATGTCATCCCCGCGAAAGCGGGGATCCATGTTCAACCGAACTCCAAGACAAATGGATTCCCGCTTTCGCGGGAATGACTGCGGAATGACTTTAGATTTCGTCCGACTTCACGACGAGCATCTTCTCCGCCTGCATGTCGCGCATCGAGTAACCGATCCCACCAACGCCAAGTCCCGACGTACGTCGACCGGAGAACGGCATCCAGTCCACACGGAAAGTCGTGCTCTCGTTGACCATCACGGCCGTCGCGTCGAGCCGCCGAAACGCACGCAGCGCAGTGTCGAGTGATCGCGTACAGATCGCAGACTGAAACGAAAACGGCAGCGCGTTCGCGCGTTCGATCGCCTCATCCATGTCATCGTACGGATACACGCACACAACTGGCCCGAATACTTCGAGCGTGCTGACTTTTGCCGTTGCCGGTGGATCGTACAGCAAGGTGCATTCGTAGCACGTGTCCGAAATGCGCTTGCCGCCGCACATGATCTTCGCGCCGCCACTCTCCGCCTCGGCGACCCAATTCTCGATACGATCAACTTCGGATGGAGCGATGAGCGGACCGACGTCGGTATCACCAAGCGTCGGATCACCAACACGAAGCTTCCGGATGCCTGCAGCCAGCTTGTCAGCGAGCTGTTTTGCGATTGTGCGATGTACGAAAATTCGCTGAATGGAAACGCATACCTGACCCGCGTGATAGAACGAACCTTTCACCAGCGTGGGCAGCATCCTGTCGATGTCAGCATCTTCCGCAACGATTACCGGCGCGGAACCACCATGTTCGAGTGCACAGTGCGTGCCCGGCGGAAGCTTTGATCTCAACATCCAGCCGATCTTCGCGCTTCCGATGAAAGTCAGGAACGCGACGCGTGGATCGGTCGCGAGGCGTTGCGTGAGGGCGTGATCGGTCGGGATGACAACCTGACACCATCCGTCCGGCAATCCCGCGTCGTGCAGCATCTTCGCGAACTCAAAACATGACATCGGTGTTCGCTCGGCGGGCTTGGCGATAACCGGACAACCAGCAGCGATCGCGGTTGCCACCTGATGCACGATCAGATTGAGCGGATGATTGAATGCGCTGATCGCGACAACCGGGCCGCGTGGCTCGAGCGTGGTGAAAGCCATGTGATGCGATGACGACGCGTTGAGGCGCATCGGAATTTCGCTGCCGTGCTGCGTGCGCAGGACATCTACGCACGCGCGCACGGAATCAGCCGCACGGATGGTTTCAGCACGCGCATCGACGAGCGGCTTGCCGCCTTCGCACGCAATCGTCATCGCAAGCTGTTCCACGTCGTCATCGATCCGCTCGGCGACCTTGCGCAGAATTGCGATGCGCTCCGAAGGCTCCAGCCAATTGGATTTGTCATTGAACAGCGCCGCGGCAGTGGTGAGCGCCTTTTCGATGACCGCCGCATCTGCTACGGCGAAAGTGGCTATCGGGGAACGATCGTAAGGAGAAAAGACCGTTGCATCGCCGGCCGTGGACCTCGCGCCGGGCGCAAATAATTGATAGTGCGGAAGAGACTGTGGCATGTTGGTTACCAGAATTGGTGCAATCGCGAGGCGGCGGCTTTGGACCGCTCATCATTGTCGCCTGGATCTGTACCTGAATTTGAAACATATCCGGAGAGCAACATGGTTACACGCGCTGAATCGGTGTTCGATTCTGGCCGGCGAGGTCGCGAACGCAACCCCGGAGTGACAGGATCGCCATGCCTCGACACTATGAGGGAGGCTTGCGCAGAAAGCCGCGCAGAAAGCCGCGCAGAAAGCCGCGCAGAAAGCCGCGCAGAAAGCGCGGCCTTCACCGGAGCGGGCTATACCAGCCGCCCCTTTTTCTGCGCCCAGCCCGGGATCCATCACGCGACCGGGCTCGCTTCAGCCTGTAGACGGTTCCAGACCCGACCGGTCCCGACTAGATTGCGGGTCTTGCCTGTGTGGCGCATGGTCTGGGCTGGCAGGATGCCAGAGCCGCCAAGTGCTGGATTTGCAGGTAATAGGGTGTAGTTGGGCCAGGTAGCTCAGTCGGTAGAGCAGCGGACTGAAAATCCGCGTGTCGGCAGTTCGATTCTGCCCCTGGCCACTGGATGGAAGTGCATGCTACAGGCTTTTAGACCATCGAAGCCGCTCCTGGTCAGGAGCGGCTTCGTCGTATTCACCTCGGCGCCGGACGGCCGCCTGTGCATGCCAGGCATATCCTACAAGCTGCTTCACGCTGCAGCCGGAACCCGGATTCGCGTTGCGAGCCAGGACGCCCGCTTCGTCAATGAGAATGGGATGCTGCGTCGCATATGCGTATATCTGTTGAATCTGATGGCCAGAGTTTGACGAGCGCGTTACACGTTGCGCTCACATCTGCTGGTCGATGCATCAGTCTCATCTCGGCGATATAGTCGTGGTAGAAGTTCAAGTTTAGAAGACCGCGCACGTATGCCGCACGTGTTAGACGGAGACCGCGCTCATAGTCACCATTCTCCACAGCCAGCATTCCCACGGATGCGATTCTAACTGTTGAGTCGCCACGCGGCGTCCCATCACCACGATAGTCGAACCCACCCGTTGAAGCAGATGGCGCGAACACGTACGCCAGCAGCTCAGCGCCCAACCGACCAGGCACCGAGCTGCGGATGTACGCGTACGTAACTCTCCTACCAGATCTTCACTCGATCCGCTGGCGCGAGATACATCCTGTCGCCAGGCTTCACGTCGAACGCCTTGTCGAATGCGTCGTTGTTTATCAGTGGCACGAATGCGCGGTACATTCCCGGCGAATGTGGATTGGTCAACAACTGCTGCCGCAACGCGGCGTCGCGGAACTTGGTGCGCCAGATCTGAGCGAAGCCGAGGAAGAAACGCTGGTCTCCGGTGTATCCGTCGATGACCGGTGCGGCCTTTCCGTGAAGTGAGATGTGGTATGCGCGATATGCCTGTGCGAGTCCGCTCAGGTCCCCGATGTTCTCACCCATCGTTAGCTGTCCGTTGATGTGCAGGGAATCGATGGGATTTATGGCGTCGTATTGCGCAGCCAGACGAGTGGTGCGCGCTTCGAACGCCTTGGCGTCGGCGGGAGTCCACCAGTCACGCAGATTGCCATCGCCATCCGATTTGCGTCCCTGATCGTCGAAGCCGTGACCGATCTCATGCCCGATCACCGCTCCGATCGCACCGTAGTTCGTCGCATCGTCTGAATTGACATCAAAGAACGGTGGCTGCAGTATCGCTGCCGGAAACACAATCTCGTTGCCTGTCGCGTTGTAGTACGCGTTCACAGTCTGCGGTGTCATTCCCCAGCGCCAGCGCTCGACGGGCTTGCCGAGCTGGCTCGACATGTCGTTGTACTGAAATTGCGCGTAACGCATAGCGTTGCCGAGCAGGTCGTCACGCTTGATCACGAGCGTCGAATAGTCACGCCAGCGATCGGGATATCCGATCTTGACTGTGAACTTGGACAGTTTTTCCTTGGCTTGCTTCTTCGTCTCCGGGCTCATCCATTCGAGACTGTCGATGCCTACCTTGTACGCGAGGAGCAGATTCTTCACCATGGCGTCCATGCGCGCCTTGGCTTCTGGCTTGAAGTAACGGGCGACGTACAACTTGCCAACAGGCTCGCCAAGGATGTGCTCGACTTCAGCGACTCCACGTTTCCATTGTACGCGCTGCTCCTGCAATCCGGACAACGTGCTGTCGCGGAACTCGAAGCGTGCCTGACGAAATGCAGCCGGAAGTTCGTTGGCGTACGCATCAAGCAGCTTGAATGTCAGATAGTCGCGCCAGGTCGAGACCGGCGTGTTCGCAATCACGTCATTCATTGCTTTGATGTAACTCGGTTGACGCACGACTACGTCGTTGGCCGATCCGAGACCTGCCGATGTCATGTACGTATGCCAATCGTAGGATGGCGTCAACGCAGCGAGCTGCGCGACGGTCATCTTGTTGTATGTTGCGTTGCGGTCGCGATTGTGCGCGCGGTCCCACTGTACCGTTGCAATCGCGGTCTCGAGTGCCATTATGCGCGATGCTGCACCGGATGCATCGGGCACGTTCGCCAGTGTCAACAAACGTCCCATGTAGCTCGCGTACGCGCCGCGCGTCTCCTGCATCTTCGCGCTCTTCGACAGATAATAATCACGATCCGGCAACCCGAGGCCAGACTGACTCACCGACGTGATGTTGACTCGGGACTGTTTCTGATCCGCGCCCACACCCACACCGAACGGCCCTCGCACCCCCACGCGTGCAAGATGCGCGAATTCGACTGGTAGATCTTTCGTAGATTTCAACGCCGTGATGCGATGCAGCTCACTCTCCAGCGGCTTGAGTCCAAGCGTCTCGACGCGCGCCGAGTCCATGTAGCTCGCGTATAGATCGCCTACCTTGCGCGTGTCGGAGCCGGCTGGAGCATTTGTTTTCGCCGCCTCCTCGATGATGCCGTGCAGGTCGGCGCGACTCTTCTCGCCCAGATCGTTGAAAACACCCCAGCTCGATGCATCGGATGGTATCTCGGTCCGCGCAAGCCAGCCGCCGTTGACGAAACGGAAGAAATCATCCTGAGGACGCACGCTTCGATCGAAGTTCGTGGTATCGACGCCAAGCGCGTGACCCGATTGCGCGTGGAGTGGTGCGCTTGCGACGCCGGTCATCAGTACGATGATCCCGACAAACGCGGACCTGCCAAGCGCTCCGTGAAAACTCTGATTCATTCTGGACTCCTGTCTGGCCAGTGGCCGTACCTGGAAACGTGTCGGCAATCATGGCGCCGTCACGGGGAACTGGATTATGATTCGCATATCATACTCCAGCTCGACGCGCCACGCTACCAACGGGGCGCAAATACATGGATCAATCATGGAAGCGTCACCATCACCAGGGGATCATTCGTCACATGACACGACGTGCCGTGCACTCGATCACGTAATCTGGGAGTCGCTCAACTCCCACCACCGATCATTTGCGATCGGAAATGACCTCGCGCGACGTTATCCGGTGGATGTAGCTCCATTCGCGGCCATGACCGACATGTCGGCACAATCCACCCACGCGCTGCGACAGTTGCTGGCGCCAGGAGATCATGCGGTGCTCTTCACTCTGGAAGATCTCCCTGCAATAGATGGCCTCGAGGTGACGATGGTGAAGGATCTCGACCAGATGGTGGGTCCGGCAATCGACGATACGCCCGCAAATCCGCAAATCATACAACTCGGCGCCTCCGATGTCGCCGAGATGACCGCGCTCGTCAGGCTCACGAACCCGGGGCCGTTCCTTCCGCGGACGATGGAAATGGGAAATTTCTTCGGCATAAGGGTTGAGGGGCGGCTGGCCGCAATAACGGGCGAGCGACTGCACCCCGAAGGCTATAGAGAGTTGACGGCAGTGTGCGCACACCCGGACTTCAGGGGACGTGGATTCCCGAGGGATCTGATCCGGCACGTGTCGCGCGACATCAGGGTACGTGGTGAAACTCCGTTCCTGCACGTGGTCAGCGAGAACACGGCTGCTCTGACTCTGTACCAGAAACTCGGATTCGTTCTGCGACGAACGCTGCGAATAACGGTTCTGCGGAGAACCGCCTGAATGGCTGGCTGCGGCGCACAATCACCATCAAAACAACCAGTGGAGAATCGACCGATGAACGACTCGAATTCCATCGTTGAGCACTACGGTAGCGAATCTCTCATGCCGCAGATCAATGCGGCATTGATCAGAGCTGGACTCGGCGAAGGAGATCTGACACTGGATGACCTCGCTCCGCTCGATCAGTTCCACATTCGCGGGCTGACGGCAACACGAGAACTCGCGGCAGCGATGCAGATTGCTCCCGGCGCATCAATACTCGACGTCGGGTGCGGTGTAGGCGGAGCCAGCAGATTCCTCGCGACCACATACGATGCCCGGATAACAGGCATCGATCTCAATCCGGCATTCATCGAAGCGGCCGTTGCACTCTCCGCTCGCACAGGACTTTCCAGCAAGACGAAGTTTCGCGTGGCGAACGCACTCGACCTTCCGTTCGAAGCATCGAGCTTCGACAATGCGTGGACGCAGCATGTAGCGATGAACATTCACGATCGCGACCGGCTGTACTCCGAAATCTTTCGCGTACTCAAACCGGGTGGTCAGTTCGCGGTCCACGACGTGGTGAAGCTGGGTGATCAGCCGCTCATCTTTCCAGTCCCGTGGGCGCGCGGTCCGGAATCGAGTTTCCTGTTATCGAGCACCGCAATGTGCGATGTCCTGACGACCACGGGATTTGAAATACTGTCTGTAATCGATACCACCGAAGACTCCAAAGCGTGGATCGCGAAGCTTCAGTCAGCACGCGCGGCGATGGCTGCGCCGCCTCCGCTCGGCCTGCATGTGGTCACCGGCGCAGATTTCCCGGAAATGATGGGAAACCTCGGACGCAATCTGAACGAAGGGCGCGCAGGTCTCGTGCAGATCATTGCGCGACGGCCGCAACAGTAGCTGGGCGAGTTACCAGCGCGACCGCACATAGCACTGCGACGTTCACCCCCAGTGCTATGAAACCCACGTTCAGATCCTTGACCACCTGCGGCGCTGCAGGCAGCAACGTCGCCACAGTGGCGCTGGTCACTGTGAGAAAGACGACCGTCAATTCACCGGCCACGATTCCGGCAATGACGCTCGCAGCGCTGACACGCGGGTTGTCACCAAGACAGAGTATCAGCGCGGGAAAGAGTTGTGTCACAAGACTGTAACCCATCAACAGCATCACGACGAGCGTGGCGCCGCCGCGCAGCGTAAGCAGTACCGATACCAGCGCTATCAACGGTACCAGGGATCGCGCGACGAGTGACACTGTACGATCGGATGCAGTTGGTGTGATCACACGGTACACATTCTGTGCAAGTATCGTCCCCGCCGTTACCAGAATCATCGAGCCAGGAACGAGTGCTGTGAGAATTCCCGCGGCACCAATGATACCGAGAGTCCAGGATCCGAAACTGCGTTCCACTATTCGCAACAGCGACAGATCGGCGTCAGCTCCCTTGAGTCCTGGCACGACCAGCGTCGCCGCAAATCCCACGAAGAACACGAACAGAATGATGAGCTGGTACAGCGGCAGGATCGCCGCGTTCTTTCTGAACACATTCTCATTCCGAGCCGTGAAAACGCCGGCAAAGAATTGCGGCCACATGTAGAAACCCGTTGCTGTCAGCAATATGGTCGAGATGAACCATGCCGAGCTCATTCCCGACGACGGCAGTGTCAATGCACCCGGTTTCGCGGCTTCGACTGCCTCGAACATCGCGCGATAACCGCCATAATAATGCATCGGGAGATACACACCGATCCAGACAACGACTGCCAGGATCATGACATCCTTCAGCGCAGAGGTCCACGCAGAGCCGCGGACCCCCGAGACGACCACGTACAGCACGAGCGCAGCACTTCCAGTCCAGATGGCTACCTGCTGCGTGAAGACGCCGCCGGACGCTTCTGATACGATGATGCCGAGTCCCTTGAGCTGCAGTACCAGATAAGGCACCAGCGCAGCCACGCTGACTATCGCGACCACGACTCCAAGCACCCGACTGTCGTATTTGACGGCGAAAAAATCGGCCTGCGATACGAGCCGCCGGGCCTGCGCGAAACGCCAGATCATGGGAAGCAGAAAATAGGATGCGCTGTATGCAATCGCGCCGTAACACAGTATGTAGAACGCCGGCGCGCCCTTTCCATATGCCCAGCCGCTTCCGCCCAGAAACGTGAAGGTGGTATAGATCTCGCCCGCCATCAGGAGAAAGACGAACGCCGTTCCAAATCCGCGACCGCCAACGCTCCACTGTTCCAGATTCATTTCGTGCCCGCGACGCGCGGCCAACCCGAGCGCGATCACGAGCGCAAAGACTGCGATTATGATGCCGATCGCCGGCGTCACTATGCTTTCGAGTGGTCGACAGATGAAGCCGCGACCGAGGCTTCATGTGCACGATCGAGTCTGTAGATCAACGCCATGATTATCGATGTTGCGATGACCCATCCAACGATCCACGCCAGCAGAAATGGCAGGCCGGCTATATATGGATGCACCCGGTTAGCGAACGGAACGCCTCCCAGCATTCCAATTACTGGTAGCGCTGCAAGCCAGCGATAACGTCTCACGCTTTCCCGGAGCCGAGGAAATCCAGTGCAGCGGCCACGAAGATTCGCGTTCCGAAGTCCAGCGCGCGTTCATCGATGTCGAATCGCTCGTGATGGTGTGGCTGGACGATGCCGCGCTCCTCGCACCGCGCTCCGATGAAGAAGAACGCGCCCGGCACTCGCTGCTGATACGCGGAGAAGTCCTCACCTCCCATCGTCGGCGTTGCCTCGATGAGAACATCGTCCCCGAGCGCAGAGATCACTGCGCGCCGCAACAGCTCGCTCGCATCCGCGTCATTCACTACCGGACGATATCCGTGTTCGTACTCGAAGCTGTAGCTTGCTCCGTGCGCAGACGTTATCCCGGAGAGTATCTGCTCGACGCGTCTCGGCATTTCTGCGCGCAGTGCCGGGTCGAACGTGCGCACCGTTCCCTCGAGTTCCACCTCGCTCGGAATAACGTTGTGCGTTGTCCCACCCGCGATCCGCGTTATCGAGATGACAGCGGGCTGCAGTGGATCCACATTTCGCGAGACTATGTACTGCAGATTCGTGATGAACTGCGCTGCGATCGCGATAGGATCGATCGTCTGCTGTGGAATCGCGGCGTGGCCGCCGCTACCCTTGATGGTAATGTGCAGGATGTCCGGCGACGCCATCAACGCACCTGCCTTAACACCAACCTTTCCTACCGCAAGCGGACTCCACAGGTGCGCGCCGATGATCATGTCCACGCCATCCAGCACGCCGGCCCTCACAAGCTCCTCTGCGCCGCCCGGATTCAGTTCTTCAGCATGCTGGAAGATGAATCGGATCTCGCCGCGCAGTGAGTCTTGCTTCCCGACGAGCACCTTGACCGCACCGAGCAGCATCGCGGTGTGACCGTCATGCCCACACGCGTGCATCGTGCCGGGTTCTTTCGAAATGAAGTCGTGCGTGTTGCGTTCATCGATCGGCAGTGCGTCGATATCAGCTCGAATCGCGAGAACCGGCCCAGTTGCGGAGCCGATCAGTCGAGCCAGAACACTCGTAGGCGTCGGTCGCGTGATCTCCAGTCCACCAAAGCCTGCAAGCGTATCGGCCACGAACTGTGACGTGCGCACTTCGTGAAACGAGCGCTCCGGATACTGATGCAGATGGCGGCGCCATCCGATTACATCATCGCGGACCGATTCCACGGTCACGCTCGGTGAGACTGAAGCCGCCACTGGTATCTCCTTCTCGAGTGGCTCCATTTTAAGCGCGGGGGCGTGAGTTGGAAAGAGGGCGGTGCTACTCCCGCACTTTTGTCGAATACTTGTGCAGCGCCAGCGGCAACGCGATAGCAATTATCAGTGCGCACCAGGCCACGGACGTCGCTATGGAATGTGTCAACGGCCACGGTGCATCCAAGGGCGTCGCGGTCGGATTGCCGAACAACTCCCGCACGGCGCCGGAGAGCGCACTTATGGGATTCCACGCTGCAATCGTCCGCAGCACTCCGGTATAGCCGGTAATCGGAACGAACGTAGTCGCAAGGAACGTCAGCGGAAAAATCACGATGAACACGACTCCCTGCGCTGCGTCGGGTGAACGCACCATCAAGCCGAGATACGTCCCGATCCACAGCATGGAGAAGGCGAACAATAGCAGCAACGCGTATCCACCCGCGGCCTCGAGCGCGGAGGAGTGAATCCGCCATCCAACGATCAATCCAGCCAGACTCAGCACGAGTATCGCGAGCGACATCGACAGCAGCTCGGCGATGAGATTGCCGAGCAGATATGCAGAGCGTGACATGGGGAGCGACCGGAACCGATCTATCACACCTTCGCCGAGATCGGTCGCGACCGACGTTGCAGGTCCCATGATGCCGAAGCCGAGCGACTGAACGATCACGCCGGCGATCAGATACTCGCGATAGTTGCTGCCCGGTACCGCAATCACTCCGCCAAACACATACGCGAACAGAACCACGAACATGATCGGTTGGATCGTCACATCGAGAAGCTTTTCCGGAATCTGGCGAACGTGCGCAAGATTTCGCCGAGTCATCGTCAACGTATCCTGAATGAGATGACTCATGTCGCCGCCTCCGTCGTACCCGTTGCACCGGTTGCACCGGTCAGCGTGAGGAACACGTCGTCCAGAGTCGGCTCTCGACGATGTACATCGACCGCGTCTATTCCGGCACCATCCAGTGCTCGCACTATTTCCATGAGCCTCACGTCACCACGCAGCGGCGCGGATATCTGCACCGCTTCGGCGTCCAGCGATGCCGCGCCGTCCGTGAAGGGGAGCATCGCCGACTCCGCTCGCGCCAGATCAGCTGCTTCTGCAAGTGTTACGACTATTCGCGCGCCTCCAATGAGAGCCTTCAACTCCGCTGGAGTACCGTGCGCGGTTACACGACCGTGATCGAGCAGCACGATGTCATCTGCAACCAGATCCGCTTCTTCCAGATACTGCGTGGTGAGGACCAGAGTAGCTCCTTCAGCAACGAGTTCGCGCAACAGCTTCCAGAGATCGTTGCGACTTGCGGGGTCGAGACCCGTAGTTGGCTCATCGAGAAACAGTACAGGAGGGGAGGCTACAATACTTGCCGCGAGATCCAGACGGCGACGCATTCCACCGGAGAACGTCTTGGCCAGCCGATCGGCAGCGTCGGCGATTCCGAGCCGTTCGAGCAGCTCGCTGGCCCGCGCTTTCGCGACTGCACGCGGCATGTGATACAATCGGGCGATCATCTCGAGATTCGCGCGTGCCGTGAGCAATCCATCGACGGTCGCCTGCTGAGCGGTGAGGCCGATGTTCTCTCTCACGCGCGCCGCTTCGGTCACCACGTCGAAACCCGCGACAGACGCTCTGCCCGTTGTCGGAATTGCAAGCGTGGTCAGAATGCGAAGCGTTGTCGTCTTCCCTGCGCCGTTGTGACCGAGCAGACCAAGTACACTGCCGCGCGGGACATTGATATCCACGTCACGCAATGCCCATAGATCACCGTAGCGCTTTCCGAGCCCTTCCGCGATAACGCTACCAGCGCCGTTCGGCACGAATGTTCTCCTCAGGTTTCAGAGTGACACCGTACGAGTTCGCGGACGACGATGACGCATCGCCGTCCTGCTCGGCCCATGAGAGGGTGAACTGAGCGACATCCTGGATCAGCGCGAGGGAAGCCGCGTCGACCTCGGCGCTTTCGGCTGTCACGCCCAGCGCAACGATCTGTCGAGTGACTCTGGTAACGAGTGCAACAAAGCCGGGCTCGTCGTGTTGTCGGTTGGAGTCAGCCCCCGATTCGAGCGCTGAGCGTAGAATATCCATGGATTGAAAGTTGAACAGAAATGACCGCCCGCCTGCCCGCGCTCCGGCGGAAGTTAGCTCGGGAGCGTGCGCGATATTGACAGGAAGAATTTACTTATCTAAGATAAGGTGTCAACCCTGAGTCAATAACCGAGGCTGCCGTAATCATGAAAATGGGACTGGGGCGCGAAGCGATTGTGCGGAGCGCGCTCGATCTGCTCAATGAGGTCGGGCTGGATGCATTTACCACTCGGCGCCTCGCCGAGCGACTGGGTGTCAAGCAACCGGCCATCTACTGGCATTTCAGGAACAAGCGGGACCTGCTGGACGAGATGGCCGCTCAGATGCTGAAAGAGGGCCTGCCGCCCGGGCCGATGACTGCGGATACCTGGGTGGAGGCACTCATGGACAATGCGCGCAGCTTTCGCGATTCGCTCCTTCGGTATCGCGACGGCGCGCGCGTGCACGCCGGAACCCGACCGGACGCCAGTCTCTACGCCAGTCTGGACAGTCGCGTACGGGCCATGCGCGACGCTGGTTTCTCCGCAGCCGATGCCGTTCGCGCAATGATGGTCATGAGCCACTACGTGGTCGGCTCTGTAATCGAGGAACAGTCCGGCGCCGAGGCGGCGCGTGTTTCGATCGAATCGGGATTCCTGCCCGATCCCGATACATATCCAGATCTTTTTTGCGGCATTTCACAGATGCTCGACGACAACGCGACCGATGGTTTCGAATTCGGTCTCGATGCTCTGGCCAGAGGCCTCGCCGGCAAACTCTCCGTTTAGGAGCAATACTGTTCAGTTAGCCGTCATTCCCGCGAAAGCGGGAATCCATTTACAGTGGCGCTCACCGGGTCGAGCCTCACAGAAGAGAGGCTCGCGAGCGCAGCGCCCGTGGCAATGTTAACCTGGATTCCCGCTTTCGCGGGAATGACGATATCCGCCGCGGGGATGGTGATATCCGACCGGAGCCGTAAGTGCTTACGCGGATTGCTTAACTGAACAGTATTGTTTAGGAGTCATCTCCGATTGTAGCGCGCAAGCCACGTTTCGCACCACGCGTCGAATCCGCCATTCTGCAATGCGGTACGCGCACCATTCATTACGCCGATCAGGAACGTCACATTATGTAGCGCGAGCAATCGCTTGCCGAGCATCTCCTCACTTGCAAAGAGATGTCGCATGTACGCTCGATCGTATTCCGTGCAGCACGGACACACACAATCGTCGACGAGTGGTCGCCGGTCCGTGCGATGACTGCTCTGCATGATCTGCAACTTTCCATCCGGCGTGAAGACAGTGCCATCACGGCCCATGCGCGTAGGAGCGACACAATCGAACAGATCGATCCCGCGCCTTACTCCCTCGATCAGATCGTCGGGAAATCCAACGCCCATCAGGTAGCGCGGCACTGTGCGCGGGATGACCGCGTCGCATACTTCCAGCGTTGCATACGTGTCGGACTTCGTCTCACCTACTGACAGTCCTCCGATCGCAATGCCGCTCCATTCTCCACTGTCCAGAATGCCGGTCACGGACGCTCTACGCAGCTCGGCGTGCGTGCCACCCTGTACAATGGGAAACAGCGCCTGGTAGGGGGCCTTCACTTCATCAGCGAGTGACGGCGCTCCATCCGGTAACGCAAATTCGGGAAGCGGAGCGCGCCCCTCCACCGAGATGCGCTCAAACTCAGTGCGGCAGCGACGCAACCATCGCAGGCTGCGCTCCATCGCCGATCGCGCGGATGATGCGTCGCTCCCGCCCTGAATCAGTTCATCGAGCTGCATGACAACATCCGCGCCGATGTTGCGCTCGATCCGCATGACGTTTTCCGGCGTGTACTTGTGCAGGGATCCGTCGATGTGACTCCGGAACTCGATGCCGTCCTCGCTCACCGTTCGCAGCCTGGAGAGCGAGAAGACCTGAAATCCGCCGGAGTCGGTCAGCATCGGTCCGTTCCACCTGGTGAACTGATGAAGACCGCCGAGTGCGCGAACCATCATGTCGCCGGGCCTCAGGTACAGATGATATGCATTGGCAAGAATCATCTGGGCACCAGCGGCGGCGACTTCCCCCATGGACAGACCGCGAACAACCCCATGAGTGCCAACGGGCATGAATGCTGGTGTCTCTACTGCTCCGTGCGGTGTTTCAAAAACTCCGGACCGTGCGGGACCACAGTGATGCGATGTGCGAAACGAGAATGACAGCGACGCTGGCTTCAAAACCGATTGATGATTGCGATCAACGTATCCTGAACGATGACTCCGAGGAGCCCGAGTGCGGCGATACTTCCCAGTGTCCACGCGAGATGTTTCGTCAGGCCCGTATCCTTCGAGATGCGCGCAGTGAACACGACGTTGACGAGTACGCTCACGGCGGTACCGATCACCGATCCGACGGCCGCTGTCTGCGCTGATATCGTTCCATGCGCGGCGAGCAATGCAGCCGACGCTACCGTACTCGCGCCGGATATCAAACCGCCCAACAGACTGACGACGTAGAATCCGGCGTGTCCCATGGAACGCTGCGCCAGCACACTGGCGACCTGCAATACCAGAAACAGCAGTCCGTACTTGAGCGCCGACGTTATGGAAAAGGGCGACGAAAGCGGAAGTTCTTCCGGCGACGAGACGGTCTTTGCGGCGCCAGGCGACCGATACCGAGCGATCAGCAACGTGACTCCTGCACCGAGCATCAATATGAACGCCAGCGACCCACTCACCAGCACGACCGGTGCAAGCAAGGCGAGCAGTACCACGTTACGTAAAATGGACGCAACAGTTGCGAGAGTTATTCCGGCGTATGTGACACTCGTGAGTCGTCCGCCACTGTCACGATCCCGATGCGCCATCTCTGTGACCGTCACCGTACTGTTGACGAGACCGCCCAAAAATCCAGCGAATGCCAGACCTTTGGCGCCATAAAGCTTGAGCAATACGTAGTTGATGAACCCGATGCCGGCTATAAGTATCACGATCAACCAGGCTGCTTGAAGATCAAGCAGTTCCCATCGGTCCACAAAACCTGCTGGCAACACCGGATACACGACGAACGCGAGGATCGCCAGGAGTATTGCTGAACGCAGTTCGGAGTCGGTCAATCCGAGGCTGAACTCGTGCAGCGGTTTTTTCCACGCGAGCAGCGCCGCCGTGACAACAGCGAGAATGGTCGGCGTGAGTGTGTGACCCTCGCCGGCGAGGGTGCCCGCAAGCACGGTAAGTATCAGTGCTGCTGATGTCGTCAGCTCCATCCCCTGGGTCGTGCGAACGGCCTCGAGGTTCAGTATGACTATCAGAACACCAACGAGTGCAATGCTGAGCAGAGCGAAGTTGTCGCCGAGCAAGGAACCTGTGCATCCGATCAGCGCAACGAATGCGAATGTCCGCAGACCGGCTTCCTTGCCTCGATGTTCGCGCTCGAGTCCGGCGAACAATCCGATGGCAAGCGCCAGGGCGATTCGCTGAAGCGTGGGAAGGTAAGGCCAGATCGGCATGGAACCCAATTTACTTGTTAATCTTCAGGCTTGAGATACCCGAACCTGGAACAGACACCGTAATGGCGCTCCTGGGGATGCAGGACGTCAGCATTGCCTTCGGCGGCCCGCCCATACTCGACCACGCCGACTTCACGGTGGAACGTGGCGAGCGAGTCTGTCTTCTGGGACGAAACGGCGCCGGCAAGAGCACGATCATGAAGCTCCTCGACGGTAGCATGGTCCCCGACACTGGCGAAGTGGTGCGGCAGACGGGCATTACGATCGCACGACTTGAACAGGAAATTCCATCCGATCTGGCCGGTACGATATTCGACGTTGTCGCCGCGGGGCTTGGCGACACCGGGCGCTTGCTGTCCCGCTATCATGCCGCGAGCCACGAGGTGGCTGCCACCGGAAGCACCGGCGCACTCCGCGATCTCGACCGGCTGCACCGCGCGCTGGATTCCGCGGATGCATGGCGGGTGCAGACGCGGGTGGAGACTGTACTGTTTCACCTCGGCCTGGACGGAGACGTATTGTTCCCGGCCGCGTCGGGCGGTCGCAAGCGCCAGGCGTTGCTTGCGCGCGCATTGATCGCCGAACCCGACGTTCTACTCCTCGACGAACCCACGAATCACCTGGACGTTGATGCGGTCGAGTGGATGGAATCTTTCCTCATCGATCGGCGAATCACTCTCGTCCTGGTGACGCACGATCGCGCCTTTCTCCGACGTGTTGCGACTCGAATCGTGGAGCTCGATCGCGGCCGCCTCGTCGACTGGGGCGCTGATTACGATACATATCTCGTTCGAAAGGAAGCCGCGCTTGCGAACGAGCAGCGCGAGTGGGCAGAGTTCGACAAGAAGCTTGCGAAGGAAGAGGTGTGGATTCGCACCGGCATCCAGGCTCGTCGAACCCGTAATGAAGGCCGCGTCAGGTCTCTCGAAGCTCTTCGCGTGGAGCGTAGCGCGCGACGCGAGCGGACAGGCGCCGCAAAATTGCAGGCGCAGGAAGCTGAGCGTTCCGGAAAACTTGTCGTTGAGGCTCGCGGAATTGCGTTCGCGCGCGGCGACCGTGCGATAGTTCGAGATTTTTCGACGACGATCATGCGCGGTGATCGTGTTGGACTGATCGGCCCCAATGGCTCCGGAAAGACGACGCTGATCCGGCTGTTGCTCGGCGACCTGACTCCGGATTCCGGCACTATTCGCCTTGGAACCGGACTCCAGATCGCCTATTTCGACCAGCTTCGCGAACAGCTGGATCCGGACCGGGGCGTTCTGGAGAGCGTTGGCGATGGCGCGGAGTTCATCGACATCGGAGGCGCACGCAAACACGTACTCGGCTACCTGGAAGATTTCCTGTTTGCGCCAGATCGTTCGCGCGCGCCAGTTCGCGCCCTCTCGGGTGGTGAGCGTAACAGATTGTTGCTTGCTCGACTATTCACGCGCCCATTCAACATGCTTGTGATGGACGAACCAACCAACGACCTGGATATCGAGACACTCGACTTGCTGGAAGAGTTGCTGCTCGAGTTCAGCGGCACATTGGTGGTCGTGAGTCACGATCGCGCTTTTCTCGATAACGTTGTCACGAGCACACTCGTCTTCGAAGGCGACGGGCGGGTCAACGAATACGCTGGCGGCTATTCGGATTGGGTACGACAACGGAAGGTTCCGGAACGCAACGCTCCCGCAACAACCGCGCCGAAGCGTAACACGCAACCTGAACCACAAGTACGCAAGCGCCGTCTTACGTACAAGGAGACGAGCGAACTGGCGACGCTCCCTGACGATATCGAAAAGTGTGAAACCGAGCGCGAGCAGTTGTACACTTCACTTGCCGATCCAGCATTCCTGCGCGACGGCGCTGCGGTCAGCGCGGCAACCACGCGACTCAGAGATCTGGACGCTGAAATTTCTCGATTGATGCTGCGCTGGGAAGAACTGGAAACGATAGCGGACAGTTAAACAACGCGTGCTACTTGATCGCTGTCAGGACTCGGGTAGGTGGATATATCCACGGAGTAATACCATGCGTACTCACGGAGCTCATGCCGGCATTGCGAAACTCGTCAGCGTATTCGCCGACGTGCGAAATATCGATGATTCCGACGCGACCGCCCGGCTTCAGCACGCGTACCATCTCACGAATGGCCTTTCGTCGCTCCGATGACCCGGATACGTTATGGATAGCCAGACACGAGAGAACGAGATCAACACTGGAATCCTCCAGCGGAAGGGCGCGCATGTCGCCGTCGCGCACCTCCACGCGATCCGCGACTCCTTCCGCTCGCGCGTTCGCCATCGCTGCGGCTGATGAGTTGTCTTTTTGATCGACCTGCGACCAGAGATCGACTCCGATCGCCTTTCCTTCCGGTACTCGCCTGGCCGCGCCAATGAGCAGTAGCCCGTGACCACACCCCACGTCGAGTACCGTTTCATTTCCAGCGAAGTGAAACCTGTCCAGTAGACTGTCACGCGCTCTGAGCTTGCCCCACTTGCTGCTCGCGATCATCAGTGCGGATCCAGCGAGCAAGCCCCAGCCCATCCACAGTAGCGACGCCCGAACTGCGATGTGCTGCACGACCTGCTGGCTGGATGCAAGTCGCGGCCAGGTGAACGCGGCGATGAGAGCCAGGATGCCGAATATCGCCAGCGTACGGATCACGCCCGGTGCGTCGAGCCCGTAATCCGGCCGTGCAGATGTTGCAGATGTTGCAGATGTTGCAGATGTCGACTCAGCCATTTGGAACCTCGTTCGGATCACCGAATCTTAGCAGATTCCAGCCACGCCGGCGGCACCGCCGCCCGCACCGACTTACGCGGCTACGGCGATCGATTCCTGCACCGAACGTACTACGCAGTACTCGTTGCAGCGGATTCTGCGCGGGCATTTGAGACAATCACGCCGGATCTTCTCCGGATACAACGCGCGGTCGCCAACGACGTAGCCAGCGTGTTCGAAGAATTTCGGCGTCAGTGTCAGAGCGAACAGCTCGTCGACACCACGCTTGCGTGCGAGACGTTCCACCTCGCCCACGATTGCGGTTCCAAGACCGAGTCCGTGCGCTTCGCGCGCGACGGCAACGGACGCAACTTCCGCGAGCGACGGTGAATATTCCTTCAACGCGCCACACGCCATCACGGTTCCGTCGGCGTCCACGGCAACCACGAAGTCGTGCAGCGTCGCGCGCACGGATTCAGGTGAGCGATACAACATGATCGCTGCCGCTGCATATCCATTCACGAGGGATGCGATTCCATCAATGTCCGAAGCCCGGGCAGGCCGCAGAGTAATCGCGGTCGAATGTTCCGTTGTCATCTCAGCACTTCCTCAAGACACGCAAGTCCGTCCCGCAGCTCATCACGCGTGATGACGAGTGGAGGTAGAAGGCGAAGGGTGTATTCGCCCGCGGAAAGAATCAGCAGCCCGGCATCCATGGCGCGTGCCACGACACCGGACGCTGGTTCGACAACGTCCAGCCCCCACATCATCCCCGTGCCGCGCACCGCACGGACACGTCCCGTGCGCCGCATCATTGCACGCAACTCTTCGCCGAGCCACTCGCCATTCTCTCGCACCTGCTCCAGCAATGCAGGATCGGCGAGTCTATTCACAACGTGCAATGCCACACTCGCGACGAATGGGCCGCCGCCGAATGTGGTACCGTGATCACCCGGTTTCATCACCGCTGCGATCTCGGCGCTCATCAACACCGCGCCCATCGGAAGGCCGCCCGCGATCGGTTTCGCGACCGTGATCATGTCGGGGACGACACCGGTCTGCTCATATGCGAACAGCGTTCCTGTACGACCGAAACCGCACTGGATCTCATCGAATATGAGCGCGATACGGCGCTCGTGCGTCAGTGCGCGCAGCTCGGCGAGCAGCGCGCGATCGATCACGCGCACTCCGCCCTCGCCCTGAACGGGTTCGACGATCACGGCTGCGACAGTGCGCGCGTTCAGAGCGACGTCGAGATCCTCGAGTGTACGCTCGACAATCGATACACCCGGCGCGAGCGGTAGAAACGGCGCCTGGTACGCCGGCCGATCGGTCGCGGCGAGCGACGCAAAGAGCCGGCCGTGAAAGCCGCCGCGCAATGCGATTATGTCAGTCTTGTCCGGTGAGATGCTGCGACCGAACTTGCGGGCGAATTTGAATGCGCCTTCGTTCGCTTCCGCGCCCGAGTTGCAGAAGAACACGGACGAAGCAAATGAATTGTCGACCAGGAATTGCGCCAGCTCCTCACCAGGCCGCGTGCGGTAGAGATTGGATGTGTGTAGCACGCCGGTTTGCAACGCGTCGTTGATCGCGCCTGCGATTCCGGCATCGTTGTAGCCAAGTGCATTGACAGCAATCCCACTTGCGAAATCGAGATAGGATTTCCCGGTTTCATCGTAGAGATAGACGCCATTGCCGCGCACCATCTCGACGGGCGGCCGCTTGTACGTCCCGAGAATGGCCGGAATTACGGTGGCCACCGATCCGTTCTCGTCGACGCCTGTCTGCATTATTGGAAGAGTCGTTGTCGTCACCTTGCACCTACCGTCGCGAGCGTTACGGATGTGCCGCGAGTGGAATCCTCCAGAGCGGCGAGATCGGATATGCGCACCGACTGGACACCGCCAGCCAGAGCAGCGTGTGCCGCTTCCAGCTTTGCTGCCATACCACCAGCGGCGATGCCCGACGCGATGAGTGCGCGCGCATCGTCCATGTCCAGCTCATCGATGTACCGACCCGCGGAATCGCGCACTCCCTCGACATCGGCGATGAGCAGCAGCTCGTCCGCGCCGAGTGCGACGGCAAGCGCCGCGGCCGCATCGTCGCCGTTCACATTGAGCGCCGTACCTGGAGTTTCTGCGCTGGCCGCGAGCGGCGAAACGACTGGCAACAGACCGGCAAGCCAGAGAGTTTCTATCAACGTTGTGTTGATGCTCACAGGCATTCCAACGAAACCGAACTCGGCAATGCCGAGCGGTCGCGCGCAAATGAGATCCGCATCCTCGCCCGAGAGGCCAATCGCGCGTGCTCCAGCTGCGTTCAATTGCGAGACCAGACGCTTGTTCACGACGCCCGAAAGCACCATCCGAAGTGTCTCGAGATCCGCGGCTGTTGTCACGCGCCGGCCACCGGCGAACCGAGGTTCGCCGCCCAGCTTGCGCTGCAACTCAGAGACCTCGTCGCCGCCGCCGTGCACGACGCACATGGCCGCGTCCGCGACCCAGGCGGAGGTGATCGTCGAAGCAAGCGTATCTGCCGACTGTGCACGACCACCGATCTTCACGACGCGCTTGATCGATATCGTCATGAAGGGAGCCCCGCGATTTCAGGAATCCCCAACATGAGATTCGCATTCTGTATTGCCTGACCGGCCGCACCCTTCATGAGATTGTCGATCGCAGCGACAATCACGAACATCGGCTGACGAACGTTGGCCGCATGCACCACGCTCAAGCGAACGACGTTCCGGCGCACGACGTCGCGCAGTGATGGCGGCGTATCACTCACTTCGATGAACGGCTCGTGGCCGTACATCTCCTGCCACAGCTGAGTCGGGTTCGTCAAATTCTCGGTTACGGGTACCGTTATCGTAGCCAGAATCCCGCGCGCAACTGGAAGCAGATGTGGCGTGAAGAGAATGTCGTTGTCACCGCCAAGATTGGTGACAACCGCGCGCATTTCATTCAGATGCCTGTGCTCATTGCCAACCGAGTACGCGCGAAAATCTTCCGCGACTTCGGCGAACATGAGCTCGGGTTTTGGCGTGAAGCCAGCTCCCGTAACTCCGCTCGCCGCAGTGACGTTGATCGTCGCGCCTTTCACTACGAGAGAGCGTGCGAGCAATGGTGCCAGCGCGATGAGAATTGCGGTCGGATAGCAGCCCGGGTTCGCAACGACATCTGCATCGAGCAGTTCTGGACGCATCAACTCGGTGAGTCCGTATGGAACCGTATCGACGCGCTGCTGCGGAGCGTTGCCGGGCCGGAGATCGGCGGAGAGATCCACAACCTTTGCACCGGCTGCGGCCGCGGCTTCAACCCAGGAT
>Ga0164241_10002177_pt1 | contig 21851 bp, 19 predicted proteins | sample OricomyardsoilBY_FD_108780 | JGI IMG/M metagenome (GOLD analysis project Ga0164241, IMG submission 108780) | Backyard soil microbial communities from Emeryville, California, USA - Original compost - Back yard soil (BY) | ecosystem: Environmental > Terrestrial > Soil > Unclassified | place: USA... | reverse complement strand
TCTCGTTGCAAGGTCGCAAATCAAGGATTCACAGTTCAAGTCGGTGACAGCAAAAATCATGAAAAAGTTCTTTTATTACAAAAGATTAGAGGCTAACTCGCCTTCAACGTTGGGACAGTACTGTACAAATACAACAAATTAATAATAAAGGAGCGAAGCCGGATGCAAGAACAACAATTTTACAGCCCGCTGAAAATACTGAGCTTCGTTGTTTTGCTCGCGATGGCTAGTGCCATCATCTATGCGTTTATCATCGCCGTGAAGTATTGGAACGGGATCGGAGTATAGGAGGATCTGCCCATGACCAATCGACAAGCACGTATCTTCGCTATTGCCGCCACCGGTTTATCGGTATTGATTTTCCTGATTCTCACCCTCGACAGCCACCGGCAGTTTGACGAACTCACACATTCCAAAAATATCACCCCCGCTGTCAGCCATGGCAAAGATGTATGGCATAAATATAATTGCATTAATTGCCATACGCTGCTGGGAGAGGGCGCATATTACGCGCCGGATCTCACCAAAATCACCCAGCACAGGGGCGAGCCTTATCTTCAGGCGTATATGCGTGATCCCGCGCAATTCTATGACGAAAACAAACATCGCCGACTGATGCCAAAACAGGATTTGAGCGACCAGGAGATCACAGACCTGATCGCCTTTTTGGATTGGGTGAGCAAAATTGATAACCAGGGTTGGCCGCCGCGTCCCATTCTGGTCACCGGCAGTTTTATTCCCGGTGCAGACACCATCGGTGCACAGGCGGGCGAATCTTCCGATAGCTCCATGGCCTCGGCCGTGCGACCTGTGACATCCGACGATGATCCCCGCGCTCAAGGGGAAAATATTTTCCGCACCGCCGTGCCTGCCTGCAATGCCTGCCATTCCACAGCGCCGGGTGCCGATATGGCGGGGCCAACTCTCGCGGGATTGGCCACGCGCGCGGCGGAAGTTGTGGCATCGCCCGATTACAAAGGAAGCGCTAAAGATGTGGCCGGATATATCCGGGAGTCGGTCGTCAATCCCAGTGCACACCTGATTCCCGGCAGTATGTATTCCGCCAATGGCACTTCGTTTATGCCGACGGGATATGACCAGAGCCTGAGTGCTGAGCAGCTCGACCACCTCATCGCGTATCTGGCGAGCCTGAAATAATAAAAAAATGAAATGGCACCAGCCATTTCAGACAAAACCGGACGGAGATTAAACATGCGCTATAAGTCGCAATCAGTGGCATATTGGTATTTTGCTGTGGCAATGGTTTTGTTCGGGTTACAGCTGGTATTCGGACTTTTGTCGGCCTCCAAATACCTGGGGCCGGATCCTTTGCTTTATATACTGCCGTTTGATGTTACCAAGGTGATCCACACCAATTTATTGATCGTCTGGGTGCTGACCGGATTTATGGGCGCCACTTACTGGATGGTGCCGGATGAATCACGCACCGAACTGCACAGCGTGAAGTTGGCTTATATCCAGTTGGTGCTGTGGGTGCTGATGGGCGTGAGTGCCATCATCGGCTACCTGTTTCGCTATGGCACCGGCAACAAATTGCTGGAGCAGCCGCTGCCGCAAAAAATCATCATTGTCGTATGCATGCTGATTTTTATTTACAACGTGGCGATGACCATTAAAAAATCCGGCCGCTTTACCACCACGGAAGGGGTGTTGATGATCGGCTTGATAAGCTCTGCGCTGCTGTTTTTTCCCGCGCTGCTACATTACGAAAATTACACTGTCTCTATTTTTTATCGTTGGTGGACCATTCACCTTTGGGTGGAAGGTGTATGGATGATGATTATGGGGGCGTTCCTCGCGTATCTGCTGATCCGGCTTTCAGGCGCAGATCGCGAAGTGATGGAAAAATGGCTTTACGTCATCGTGGGTCTGGTATTTATCGCAGGTATCCTGGGCACTGCACACCATTATTATTGGGTTGGCGTGCCGAGTTATTGGCTGCCCATTGGCGGCCTGTTCAGCGCCCTTGAGCCCGCTGCCCTGGTGGGTATGGCAATGTACGCTTACAGCGCAATTCGCCGCGCAGGTTTGTCCCACCCCAATAAACTCGCCCTGCATTGGACCATCGGCAGCACCGTATTTGCATTGTTTGGAGCGGGCCTGCTGGGTTTGGCGCACACCTGGCCGAGTGTGAATAAATGGACCCATGGAACATTGATCACCGCCATGCACGGTCACGCCGCTTTTTACGGCGCCTACGCCATGATCGTGTTGGCCATGATCAGCTATGCGCTGCCATCCTTGACGCGCGGACGTTCGGAAGAAGGGGACAGCCTGGGCTATTGGGCGTTTTGGTTGCAGATCAGCGGCATGTTCGGCATGACACTTTCCTTTGCCACCGCCGGCTTAGGGCAGGTTTATCTGGAGCGGATTATGGGCATGGGTTATCTGGATGCGCAGTTGAAAATCCAGGTGCACTTTATAATGCTGGTGGTCACCGCATCCATTTTCACTGTGGGCGTGGCTTTGTTTATCTACGATTTTTTTCGTCACGCGCCGCGATTTTCGATCGTCGATGATCCTGAACTCACCAGCGCAGCTAAGGCGATTTAATCCGTGATGACGGGGCGCACGATTGAATCATCCGCTCCTGCGGGCTCGGCCTCCACCTCCGTGGAAAAAAAGGCTTCGCAACTCCCTGAGCCGTTTTATGTGCCCACGGCCAGCGAAATCCAGGTGTTTGAGCAATGCCATCAGCAAAACCTGGCGGTGATGCTCAAAGGCCCCACCGGCTGCGGCAAAACACGTTTTGTCGAATATATGGCGTGGAAGCTGAAGCGCCCGCTGATCACCGTTGCCTGTCACGACGATTTGGCCGCGAGTGATTTGATCGGGCGCTTTTTGATTCGCCACGACAATACCGTGTGGCAGGACGGGCCTCTTACACGCGCCGTGCGCGAGGGCGCGATTTGTTATCTGGACGAGGTAGTGGAAGCTCGGCAAGACACTTTGGTGGTGCTGCATTCCCTCTCGGATTACAGGCGCATATTGCCTATCGATAAAACCGGCGAGAACCTCACCGCGCAACCGGGTTTTCAATTGGTGATTTCCTATAACCCCGGTTATCAGCGCATGCTGAAGGATTTAAAGCCCAGTACGCGTCAGCGATTCGTTGCGCTGGACCTGGATTTTCCGGAATTCGAAAACGAAATCCGCATAGTGGAATATGAAAGCGGCGTCGATCGCGCTACGGCCCACGCCCTGGTGACGCTGGCGCAACGATTGCGCGCTTTGCGTGACCGCGGATTGGCGGAGGTGCCGAGTACGCGGCTGCTGATCGCTGCCGCGTCGCTTTTTTGCGGCGGGGTGGATATTCGCACCGCTTGCCGCGTCGCCATCATTTCGCCTTTATCCGACGATGAATCCCTGGTTGGCGCCATGGGCGATTTGGTGGAAGCTACCTTCATTTAGTGGTGAGTCATGGCCGAAGCCGAAGATGTAATTACGGACGTTGCCCGCCACACTACGGTTTTCGCGCAGAAGTTGTGGCAAAAATATCGCGCGCAGGACCCTGCACCGCGCACGGTCGCGCTGGTGGATGTCGCTCCGCGTTTGGATTTGCTGGTGAATTCTGTTTTTGGCCGACATTACCCATTGCGCGTCGCCCTCCCGCCCGCACGGCCGACTTTTTTAGCCACTGCCATCCGCCATAACCAATCGCCGTTTCGCAGGGAACCTGTTCCGGCAAACGACAATACCGCCATCTGGCTTCCCGCGAATTTATATCTGGCCGATGCGGCCGCCGCACGGGAGATTTATCGCCTCCTGGCGCTGCAACAAGCCATGCGTATGCAGCGCGGCAGTGCCATTTACTTTGAGGAGGCAAAAAATCCGCTCTGGTCGGATCTTTATTTATTGCTTGAGGCCCATGCCGCGGACGCGGAACTCGTAAAGTTATTGCCGGGGATGCAGCCACCGCTGCTGCGGTTTCGTGAGCGTATGCTGAACCAGCGGCCGCCGGTCGCGCAATTTTCCGCTGCACGTCAATCCCTGGAAATGTTTTACCGCGCGCTGTTGTCAGACATCAGCGCGCAAACTCCCATCTCGCCCAATGCAGCCGATTCCCTGCGTGCAGCGGAAAAGATGGCGTTGGAATTCATCGGAAAAAGAGGTCGCTTCTCGCTCCGTTTATGGAGTGCCCAGCCGTTGCTCAAGGATTGGTGGACAGGTGAACTGCGCCGCTGTGCCCCACTGCGGGAGGCGGTGGATATTTCCGTTGATCAAACCGACTCGGACAAAAAAAGCCGCAGTGCGCGCTTGTCGCGACGGCCGGAGGAACGGCAAGCGACGGAAGACGAAGATAAACCGGATAATTCCGCCGCCTGGATGGTGCAGGGGGACGAGTCGCATCCCCACGCGGAAGATCCGTTTGGCCTGCAGCGTCCCATCGACAGGGACGAAGACCTGGAAGCGGGCGAATTTGCCGATCTTGTCTCCGAACTGGCCGAAGCCCGGCTGGTCTCCACGCCCGGTCAACCCAAAGAATTTTTATTGTCCGATGATCCGCCGGATGCGCGGACCCGTGCCAAAGGCAAAGGTGTGCCTGAAGCCGCGAATTCATTCACTTACCCCGAATGGGATTACCGCAAGACCGCCTATAAAGATCCGGGTGCAAGAGTGCTGCTTATCCCCGCCGCGCAGGGCTCCCAGGCGTGGGTTAATAAGACATTGGAAACGCATCATGTGTTATTGGAATCCATCCGCCGGCGCTTTGAGATTTTGCAGTCGCGTCGGGTGCTTCACCGCAAACAGTTGGACGGTGACGAAATCGATATCGATGCCTACATCACCAGCCGGGCCGATTTTCGCGCGGGCAATCATTTTGCCGATGCGCTCTATCAAACGCGGCGCACCAGCGATCGCAGTCTTGCAGTCACTCTGTTGATTGATATCAGCGGCTCCACCGATGCCTGGATTTCCGAAAACCGCCGCGTAATCGAAGTGGAACGCGAAGCGCTTTTATTGGTGTGCAAAGCGCTGGAAAGCGTGGGTGAACCTTACTCCGTACTGGCCTTCTCGGGTGACGGCGTCAACGCGGTGAAAATACAACAGATAAAATCCTTTACGGAGCGTTTCAATAATGAGGTTGCGTTGCGGATCAGCGCCTTGGAGCCCGAACGCTACACCCGCGTGGGTGCGGCCCTGCGTCACGCCACCGCGCAACTGATGCAAACCACCGCGGCGCATAAATTGTTGTTGTTACTTTCCGACGGCAAACCGCACGACAACGATATTTATGAGGGCCGCTACGGTGTGGAAGATACGCGGCAGGCCGTGACGGAGGCCAAGCTCCAGGGCATCTACCCCTTTTGTCTTACCATCGATCGCCAAGCTGCTGCATATCTGCCGGGCATCTTCGGCCGTCACCAATATGCCCTGCTACCCAAGCCGGAACTGCTGCCAAAAATCCTGTTGGAATGGATGAAGCGTCTTTTGGCGCATTAGCGAGCACTGCGTGGCGTGGACCGGGTGGTAGTTCCTTTTGGAAAAGATTGCAAATCTCTCCCCTAAAAATTACAAATTTCCCAGGATTGCATCGGAAAAATTCGTTCACATGGCGTTAGTAACGCATCGCAATAGCCAAATCTACGGCTTTTTCTGCTTATTTGATCTTTTGGTACAGGCATTGCTAAAACGGATTTGTCTTTAACCAAGCAATGTTGAACTCCAAAACCAGAAGAATGAGGGAAAAGACTATGAAACTAGGTGAACGTTCGTTAATCGCAGCTAAAAAAATTCCGCTTGCCTCAGTGGCGTGCGCGTCCATGATGTTGTCGGCTTCCGCTTTTGCGCAGAGCCACCACGATGCCGGTCCTTATATCGGTGCCAACTATGGGATGTACAAATCCCGTGGCGACGATTTTGAAGACGAAAATGATTATTTTGAAGGACTCGTCGGTTATCGCTTCAACGGATTTTTTGGCCTGGAAGCCAACTATGCAAATTTCGGTGAATTTGGCGGTGATTTTGCCTCTGCGGAAGTGGATGGTTGGGGCATAGCGGCAGTCGGCTTTCTTCCTTTAAGCGACACTTTCTCACTCTACGCCAAGGCGGGGCAATTTTTCTCCACAGTGGATGTGGAGGTGGGAGAATTTACCGATGACTTCGATGATGAGCAGATTTTTTACGGGCTTGGCGTCAGCTTTGCGGTCGCAGAGCCGTTGGATGTCGTGATCGAATACAACCGTTATAAAGTGGAAGTGGACGATTCCGACTGGCCAATTGAAGTGGATAGTTCGGACACTGACATCGATACCGTAAAAGTTGGTGTTCGCTTTACATTTTAAAGCGGTCTGAAAGCAGCTTTTAGATTTAAACAGTTTTAGGTTTAAAGCGGTTTTAGATTTAAAGCAGTTTTATATTTAAACAGTTATTAGGTTTTCGGGTAATTTTTTATCCAGCCCCTTCCGCCCGGAAGGGGCCTTTTTTAATTTTTGAGTTTATAAAAATGAAGCGCTATAAGATCGTGCATAAGACGGTTTATACCTTTGGTGCACCGGTCACGTTGAACCCCCATTCATTGATGCTGCGGCCGCGGGAAAGCCATGAGCTGCGCATTGAATCATCCATACTGCAAATCGAACCGGCAGCAACGCTGCGCTGGGTGCGGGATATTGAGGACAACTCACTCGCCATAGCGGAATTCTCGGAGCAGGCGGATCGGTTGGAAATCTATAGTGAAGTGGATATACAGCAATACAATGTGGCGCCACTCGACTTTATCGTGGACGACTACGCGGTGCGTTATCCCTTCACCTATCCCGAGGACAGTTTGAATTTTTTGCGTCCTTATCTGGCGGTGCCTAAGCAAGCGGTGGGCGAGCGTTTTTCCACATGGCTCAAAAAGGTGGATGAGCGCGCACAAAAGCCGGAGACCGCTGAATATTTACAGCGATTGACGCATCTGATCCATTCCGAGTTTGAGTATCGTATTCGCGAGGAGGAGGGCGTACAGACAGCGGAGGAAACCCTGCAATTGGGAACCGGTTCCTGCCGCGATTTTGCCAACCTGTTGATTCTGACCGCCCGGCGCTGCGGCATAGCAGCGCGTTTTGTCAGCGGTTATCTGAATACGCCGAGCTCTGCGGAAATTCCCGGTGCGACGCATGCCTGGGCAGAGCTTTATATTCCGGGTGCCGGCTGGAAGGGATTTGATCCCACCTCCGATTGTATGGTGGGATCGGATCACGTGCGGGTTGCAGCGTCCCACAGTCCCGCCGCGGTTCCCCCCATCGCTGGAAGCTATATAGGCCCACCTAACGCTGGTTTGGAAGTGGCCGTGTGGGTCAAGTCACTGGATGAGCCCGCAGCACAATAAGCATTAAAATTATTTGTGCTGGGGCACATCCCTACCCAATAAAAAAAATAATTAAAGGGTTAACAGAAAGGCCACCAGATCGACCTTTTCCACTTCGGTCAATTGGGTGCCGAGCACCAGGTTAAAAAACTCCACTGTGTCGGCGATGGTCAGCAGGCGGCCGTCGTGCAGATAGGGAGGCGAGTCTTTTAATCCACGCAAAGGAAATGTTTTGATGGGGCCATCGGCGCTGGCAAAGCGTCCCAGAATATCCCGCTCCTTATAAAAGCGTTCCACTTTTAAATTGTGCATGGAATTATCGGTGTAATAAGGCGGTGTATGGCAGGTGGCGCACTGGCCTTTGCCGTGGAAGATGACCTCGCCGCGCAATTCCGCTTCCGAGGCTTTGCTGCTGTCCAGTCGACCCAGCACATTGAGTTTGGGTGCAGGGGGAAAATCCAGCAGTTCCTGGAATTCCGACATGTTGTGCACTTCACTGCCACGCTCAAGAATGTTTACGCCTTTCTTGGTGGCGATGACGGGATCGCCGTCAAAATAAGCCGCGCGCTGCTCGAACTCCGTAAAGTCTTCAACGGTTTTCAACGCGCGCTGCGAGCCGAACAGGCGCTGGATATTGACGCCCCGCAAAGTGGGTGTGTCTATGCGGCGGCGATGGGATTGCGGCCGGATATCCCCCACCAGGTGTGTGGCGGCATTGGTATGGCCATTCACATGGCAGTCAAAGCAGGTGACACCCAGGCTGGCCTTTTCCGAGCGGCGATCCGAGGTCGCATTGAATTGCTGCTGCATGGTGGGGGTTGTCAGCAGGCGCAGGCCATCCAATTGTTTGGGGTTGAGCACACCGCTGAATAATTCGTAATAATTGTCGATCGTCACCAATTGACCTTTGGAAACGTCGCCCAGATCCGGCCGTGTAGTGAGGAATATCGCGGGGGGAAATTCAGGCAGGAAATGATCTGGCATTTGATAGGAAATATCGAAGCGGGCCAGGTCGCGGTTGTCCTGCGCGCGAATTTTATCGATATGGAATTGCGGGAACAGCATTCCACCTTCCTGTTGAATTTCGTGGGGCAGGGGAAAGAATCCGGCGGGCCAGAGATTTTTTTGTTTGATTTCCTCCGCGGTCATGGCTGCGAGACTGTCCCAGTTTGTGTCCCTGGGAAGTTTGGTGCGAACACCGGCCTGGATTTTCTTGCCACGGCTGGCGGTGACGCCCTGCATGGGTTTATCCGCAAGGTCATAGCGTTCCTGCAGGAGTTTGCGGAAACGCTCTTCCGCTTTGGGTTTTTCCTTTATCATGCGTTTTTTAACGCTGTCTAAACTCTCCCTGTCATCGACCGGAATGTAACTGTTGGGGACGTCGCTAAAGGCGGGCGGGCATTGCAGGATCAAGCCGAAAATCAAACCACTTAAGATTTTACCTTTCATATTGCGTTTCCTTCTGAATGAGGGTTCGGGAAACATAAACAAAAAAATGTCACGCCGACAGAACTTTTCAAGCAAACTAAAAAAATGGCGTGTGCAATCTCTTGTGTAACAGTCGCCACCCTTTTTTAACTTCTAAACAATGGGCATTGCGCGGATATTTATTCAATTGCATGCGCTAACATGAATTGGCGCCAGGTGGCGCCTTCTGCCGCCAATGGATAAACTGTCCGCTTATCTGTCGGCCGAGCGCATCTGCGGGCTTTAATAAAAACGGCTTCAATAAAATAAATGCACTGAATTTTCGAGAGTTGGATGATTGTGTTTTCTCCATCTGTTTGCCGTTGGTTGCTGATTTTTCTGCTGACATGGGTTGTGGCGTGCAGTCGGCAGGATTCGACACCACCTGCATTGCGCGATGTGGCGCCTGTCCCTGCCAATCCGGGATTGTCGGATAACGGGCGCGCACTGCTGAAGCGCTTGGCGGACAATTACGGCACCGCCACTGCGGCAGGCCAGGTGGAATACCGCGAAGAAGGCCAATACGTGGCAGTGGACTACATCAAAAAAGTGGCCGAACGCAGCCCGGTCATTGTCGGATTGGACCTGATGGACTATTCACCGTCGCGTATTGAACACGGGGCCGATCCGGGCACGCTGATTGCCGATGCGCTGGACATCGCCCAAAAGGGCCATGTGCTGACGCTGTCTTGGCATTGGAATGCGCCCATGCATTTGATCAATGATCACCGTGAACCCTGGTCGCGCGGCTTTTATGCCCGCGCTACGGAATTTAATCTGCGGTATGCGCTGGCGAATCGCGGCAGCCCTGAATATCAGGCGTTGCTGCGCGATCTGGATGCGATAGGCACACAGTTGCAGGTGCTGGCTGAAGCGGACGTGCCGGTGTTATGGCGTCCGTTGCATGCGGCGGATGGGCGCTGGTTTTGGTGGGGCGCAAAGGGCGCGGAGTCGTTCAAAGAATTGTGGCGGCTTATGTTTGTGCGTTTCACCGACCAATTTCAGCTGAACAATTTGCTCTGGGTATATACGGGCGAAGACCCTGACTGGTATCCAGGCGACGACGTGGTGGATCTGGTCGGGGTGGATGCCTATCCCGGGGATCAGGCTTCCACATTGTTGGATTATTGGACTCCGCTATTAAAAAAACATAACGGCCGCAAGATGATCGCGCTCACGGAATTTGGCGGCGTTCCCTCCATCGATGAAATGCAGGCGGCAGGGGTTTGGTTCAGCTATTTTGTCAGTTGGACCGACCAGAATCGCGGCAAGCTCGGCCCTATGAGCGTCGCGCCGGAACACTTGCGTAAGGTGTACCAAAGTCCGGGCGTTGTCAGTTGGGATGAGTGGCATGGCACACCCATATGGCATGAAACCCGCAATGACTCAGCCTCGGGCCGCAGTGCTCAACCGGCGGAGCCGATATCCGAGCCCATGTCCATAGAAGAGACGCAGCGGAATCCATGAATAGGCCTGTTATATCCCACGTACTCATTTACCCGTTCCACGCGTTTGAGGTTCGGGCGGCGTTTGTAATATTTGCATTGTTCTGCGCAATATTCGGCGCCGTGCTGGCCATGGATCTTTTCCATGCGGGAGCAACAATGGAATTTGACCGGGATTTTCTCCTGGCACTACGCGAACCGCACGATTTATCGGACCCGCGCGGCGATACCTGGCTGGAGGAATTGGGTCGCGACTTCACGGCGCTGGGCGGGGTTCCGGTGCTGACGCTTTTTACGCTGGCGGTGGTCGGCTTTTTAGCCTTTACGCACCATAAAACGTTGGCGATGATTTTTTTTGTGGGAACACTGGTGGCACTGTTGTTGAGTTTCGGGCTGAAAGAGGTCCTGGACCGTGCGCGACCGGATCTCGTCCCTCACAAAACCCAGGTGCATACCGCGAGTTTTCCCAGTGGCCATTCCATGCATGCGGCGGCGACTTATCTGACCCTGGGTGGTTTTCTCGCGCGTTTTCAGCAAAGACGGCGCCTAAGAATTTTTGTTATGGCCGTGGCGGGAATCATTACGTTATTGGTGGGGTTGAGCCGGGTTTATCTGGGGGTTCATTGGCCTACGGACGTATTGGGAGGGTGGGCCATGGGCAGCGCCTGCGCTTTGATTACGTTGATTCTGGCGCGCACCTTAATTGCCCCGGCCTCGGTAGCGAAGGAGGCGTTTGTCGATGAAGCCGTTTAATCGTACGGCTCTGCTGCTGGTGAATTCTGCCAGCCGCAGGGGCAGCGACGAGGACTTGCGCGAGGGCGTGGCATTGCTGGAAGAGGCGGGTATCCGCGTCCTGCAAAGTATTCCGAAGAGTGCGGAGCATTTGGTGCAATTGATTCGCAAACATCGCGATCAGGTGGATTTTTATATTCTGGGCGGTGGTGATGGCACTATCAGTGCGGCGGCGCCAGCGCTTTACGAATGCGGTAAACCCTTTGCCGTATTGCCTTTGGGAACCGCAAATGATTTGGCGCGCTCCATTGGCGTTCCAGCCGATGTCCTGGAGGCCTGGCGACTTATTTTGTCCGATTGCCGGCGGCGCATCGATTTGGGCATGGTGAACGACCATTATTTTTTCAATGTCGCCCACATTGGTCTGGGTGTGCACATTACTTATGAACTGACTCCTGAAGTGAAAAAACGCTGGGGCGTATTCAGTTATTTACAGGCATTTTTCCGCGCGCTGTCGCGCAAGCGTTCCTTCCGGGTGTTTTTGCGGGTGGACGGTAAAGGCTACCGGCAAAAAAGTATTCATCTTGCCGTGGGCAATGGGCGTTTTTATGGTGGTGGGAATGTCGTGGACGAGCGTGCGCGCATCGACAGCGGCGAGATGTGCCTGTTCAGCCTGAAACCCCAGTCCCTTTGGGAATTGCTCACCTTGGCGCCCCTGTTGCGCAGTGGCAAACAGCATCTCGTTGAGCGCACTTTTACTGCCAGCGGTAAACAGATCGAAGTCCAGACTTCGCACCCTGAGGAAATTCACGCTGATGGCGAACCTGCAGGTTATACGCCTGCGGTTTTTAAAGTATTGCCGGGGGCGCTGGAGGTTTATGTCACTTGCCCCGTCAAGCCCGCGGAAATTCCGGATATCGAAAAAACAATCACCTCCCATGCTCAAGAGGCTTCCGCTGCATGAATTTAATCCGCACCGAAAAGCAGGTGGCGCTCAATGACTTATTAGTAGCCGCAAAAAAAAGCGCAGACCTGCTGCGCGACGCGGCCAAATTTCTCGATGATGAAAAAATGGAGCACGAGCTGGAACAGCTCGCGGAGCGGCGCGAAATGGTGGCGCGAGGTTTGAGGAAAGCGGTGTATTCGCTGGACGATATGCCCTCCGTCCCCGACCCGGACGCTGAAAGCACGGAAAAACTTTTGCAGCGCATATCCGCCATGATCACCGGAGAAAAAAGCCGGGAGACAACGCTGCGACAGCGGTTGGCGACGGAGGAACATCTCGGTGCACTGGTGCTGGATGTGCGCAATCGCGATCTCGGCGAGCAATTTGACGCGGTGCTTTACGAAGTTAATGAAAGTATCCGGGAAGTGACGCTGCATTTGCAGGCGCTGTTGCGCCGTTGCACCACCGCTTCCTGATCCCCATTTGCGCCCGTCCAAGGGTCCGGCTGGAAGTCGTAAGTAATAGGAGAGGCTATGTCCAAACCCAATCTCGAACTGGCATTGATTGGCAATTGCCAAATTGGCGCTTTAATCGATTGCGACGCAGAGATTGTCTGGTCCTGCATGCCGCGTTTCGATGGGGATCCGGTTTTTTGTTCCTTATTGCAAGGCGGTGATGCAGAGGCGACGCGCGGAATATTTCGTATTGAGCTGGAGGATTTCAGCCACAGCGAGCAATCCTACGAACGCAACACCGCAATTTTAACCACCACCTTGCTCGATCAGCGCGGCAACGGCGTGGTCATCACCGATTTCATGCCGCGCTTCAAACAGCACGGCCGCATATTCCGGCCGATGATGATTGTCCGCAAGTTGTCTCCCATACTGTCGCCCCGGCTCAAAGTCACGGTGCGGCCTTCGGCGGATTACGGCTCGCAAGCCTATAAGCGAATCCAGGGCAGCAACCACATCAGTTTTGTTGCGGATAACCGCTTGGGCCTACGCTTATCCAGCACGCTTTCCGTAACCGCCATCATGGATGAGAGACCTTTCGTGCTCGACGGCGACCATTATTTGATTCTCGGACCGGACGAATCCGTGCGGGAATCCCTGCCGCATCTGGGTGAGCGTTTTCTGCAGGAGACGCTGAATTACTGGCTGGAGTGGACACGCTATCTGGCCATTCCGTTTGAATGGCAGGAGGCCGTCATACGCGCCGCCATTACGCTGAAGCTGAGTGCATTCGAGGATACAGGGGCGATAGTCGCGGCCATGACCACCTCGATTCCCGAAGCGCCGAACACTCAGCGCAATTGGGATTATCGATTCTGCTGGCTGCGCGACAGTTATTTCACGGTGCATGCACTCAACCGCCTGGGCGCCACCCAGACCATGGAGCAGTACCTGCAGTACTTGGTGAATATAGTGGCGTCCATGGACGACCGCCCGTTGCAGCCCGTGTTCTGCATCAACGGCTCACCGGATATGCCGGAGTATTTCGCAGAGCAACTCAGCGGTTACCGGGGCATAGGCCCGGTACGGGTGGGCAATCAGGCGGCTGAACAGGTGCAGCATGATGTTTATGGGGCGGTGGTTTTGTCCGTCACTCAGATCTTTTTCGATGAGCGCATTCGCCGGCGCGGCGATCCCGGTTTGTTTCAACTCCTGGAAAGGGTGGGGGACAAGGCCGTGGCCTATTACGACCAGCCGGATGCGGGTTTGTGGGAGCTGCGCGGCAGTCGGCACGTGCACACCTTCTCCAGCATCATGTGTTGGGCGGCGGCGGATCGGCTGGGCAAAATCGCGGGTCGTATCGGGCTGCCCGAGCGCCAAACCTATTGGTGTGAGGCGGCGGAACGGATCCGCTCCGCCATAGAAACGCACGGCTTCAATGCCGAGCTCAACGCCTACACCGCCACCTGGGGTGGCAGTACCATGGACGCCAGCTTGCTGCTGGCGTGGGAGCTGGGTTATGTCAGCGGCCGTGACCCGCGTTTTATCGGCACTCTGGAGGCGATCGAAAAAGCACTCAAGCCACACGGCCGCTTCCTGTTCCGGTATGTGGTGGAAGACGACTTCGGCATGCCGGAAAACGCGTTTACCATCTGCTCGTTCTGGTATCTGGATGCCCTCGCCGCAGCCGGTCGCAAGGATGAGGCGAGGGTGCTGTTTGAGGAGCTGCTCAACTGCCGCAATCGGGTGGGTCTCCTATCCGAGGATATCAACCCGAAGACCGGCGAGTTGTGGGGTAATTTCCCGCAGACCTACAGCATGGTGGGAATCATCAATAGCGCCCGTCTGCTGAGTAAACCCTGGGAGACCTCCCTCTAGGCTCCGGCCGAGCTGCCAAGGGCCCCGAGTTCGCCACTGGCGCGGGCCTGGCGGCCGTAAACCAGCTCGAACAAGGGCGAGGCCATCAAGGTGGTCGCAATTGCCATCAGCACCAACATGGAAAACAGTGCGGGTCCTATCACGCCCGCTTGGAGACCAATGTTGATGATAATCAGCTCCATCAATCCCCGTGAATTCATCAAGGCGCCGATACCCAGTGCGGTACGGTTGTCCTGTCCGCAGAGTCGTGCCGCCGCCCAGCAAGCGCCGAATTTGGCCAATATGGAGCTGGCCAACACGGCGGCGGCTATGAGCAGGAGTTCCCAGCTGTTCACCATGGTGAGTTGGGTGTTCAGGCCGGAATAGGTGAAGAACATGGGCAGCAGCAACACCACCGTAAAGGGCTCCAGGGTCTTTCGAACCTGTTCCGTCAATGCGCCCCGCGGCATGACCGTTCCCAGCAGGAAGCCTCCGAATACCGCGTGCAGACCTATGGCATCGGCAGTAAACGCGCTCAGCATAAACAGCATCAATACGATCGAAAGCAGCGTGGGGCTGAGGGAGCGGCCCAGGGCCAGTTCACGCTCGGCCCGGCGCCCAAGGGGAGCCAGTAACCTGGGACCGAGAAAAATAAGTACACCAGCAAAGACTGCGCCGCCGACTATGGCAGTGACGGCGGCACCAGAGCCGGCGCCAAAGCTGGCCAGTACGATGGCAAGGACGCACCAGGCTGCGGCATCGTCTATTGCGCCGGCCGACAACGACAGGGTGCCGAGGCTGGTATGGCTCAGTCCGCGCTCATGGATGATACGAGCCAGCATCGGAAATGCGGTAATGGCGATAGCGGCGCCCATGAATAGAGTGGCGTGAAAACGGCTGGCGGATTCGGCGAAGAGGCCCGGAACGCTCATCAGCCAGGGCGTAATTGCCAGCGCCACTACAAAGGGCGCGACCATACCCGAGATGGATACCGCGGCGGCTTTATGCAGGTTCTTTTTGAAGTGGTCACCGCGAAATCCCAATCCCACCAGGAACATATAGAGACCCACGCCCAACTGGGCACCCACGTAGAGCACACCTTTGGTCTCGGCGGGAAACACCATCTGCTGAATTTCCGGCATCAACAACCCGAACAGTGAAGGCCCCAGAATAACCCCGGCGATCATCTCCCCCACCACTTGGGGTTGGTGGAGATATTTCTGCCCGAGCCAACCCACCACGCGGCAGGCGGCGAGAATAAAGAACATTTGCAAAAAGAACGTGACGGACAATTGTGCAATGGTCATATAACCCCCGAGCCCGCTCGGTGACGTCGAGCGGGTCGATCAAGAAGACATTCCGGCCTTGTTATTGTGATAAAGGAATAGCCGCGATAGTGAAAATCCTATGGGGCATTGCTATTCCGCCGCCCGCCGTGCGGCAGGGAACGGGATTTATAATGGCCTCTTCGGCCCGCGGCAATTAGAATTCGATAAATTCTGGCTATCAAAAATAATCCGTGCCGCCACTTCAACCACGAGCCTTTGATTCCTTATGACGCTGACCGAGCTGAAATACATCGTGACCCTGGTGGAGGAACAACACTTCGGCCGCGCCGCCGAGCGCTGTCATGTCAGCCAACCGACGCTGAGCATAGCGGTAAAAAAATTGGAGGAAGAGTTGGGGGTGGCCTTGTTCGAGCGCGCCAAAATGCGGGTATACGCTACGGCTGTCGGCGAGCAGATACTGCTGCGGGCGCGGCGCATATTGGAACAGGCGGCGGAGATTCGCGACTTGGCGACGGCGGATCGGGATCAATTGAGCGGCCCGCTGGCGGTGGGGGCACTCTCCAGCATCGGCCCTTATCTGCTGCCGCAATTGATTCCGCTGTTGCAGAAGATGGCGCCACTGATGCCGCTGTATGTGGAGGAGGATACAGTCGCGGTGCTGGCCAAAAAATTGCGCCACGGGGAACTGGACGCGTTGGTTCTCACCCAGCCTTTTGTGGAACCGGATGTGGTCACCCAGGTGCTCTATGAGGAGCCTTTTGTGCTGCTGATGCCCACCACTCACCGGCTGGCCCACCAAGCGGAGTTGCGCGTACAGGATCTCCCGGTAGAAGAATTGCTTCTGCTGGGAGAAGGCAATGCGTTCCGCGAGCAAGTACTTACGGCTTTTCCTGGGTTGAGTCTCGGCATCCAACCCGCGCGCCAAATCTCCCAGAGCACCACATTGGAGACGCTGCGGCACATGGTGGCCTCCGGCCTGGGCGTCACCATCTTGCCTTTGTCCGCCGCCCAGTCACCCCTGTATGCCCCAGACCTTTTGACGGCCAGGCCGTTTGTGAATCCACCGCCGGGGCGTACACTAGTGCTCGTCTGGCGTGCCAGCTACCCCCGTCACAAAGCGGTGGACGCGCTGCGCAGGGCCATAATTTCCGCCAGTGTCGCCTATTGGAATTTCAGTACCAGCCGACAGGAGACGGCCGCCGGTCTGCTGGTGGAAAACCGCGACTGGTAACCCGGCGTTAAAATCCAGCAAGTGCGGCCCAGACCATCAAGAAACAGAGAGACAGCCTTAGACTCATGAACCCTATTAAAAAGATCGTCATTGTCGGCGGTGGCACCTCGGGTTGGATGGCCGCCGCTATGCTGGCACACCATCTCAAATCCGATCTCTGTCAGATAGAGTTGGTGGAGTCCGCCGATATAGGGACCATTGGTATAGGGGAGGCCACAGTGCCGCCTTTTGTGGGCCTGATTCATCGACTCGGAATCGATGAGCAGGAATTTATGCGCGAGACCTGCGCCACTTATAAGCTGGGTATTCATTTCGACGGCTGGCATCAACGCCAAGAGCGGTATTTCCACCCCTTTGGCGTTATCGGGCGGCGTATCGGCAACCACGATTTTTATCAATGTTGGCTCAAAGCCCGTGCCGCCGGAGATACTTCACAGCTGCAGGATTTCTCCCCCTGTAACGTCATGGCTGAAAACGGCCGGTTTTTTCCGCCGGGTCAGGCGCTCAATACCCCCATCGGCGGCGCCAACTATGCATTCCATGTGGACGCCGCCCTGGTGTCCGCCTATCTGCGCCGCTATGCGGAAGCGCGCGGCGTCAAACGCACGGAAGGGGTGGTGGTACAGGTAAAACAGCACGCTGACGAACGCCTGGAGTCCGTGATTTTGAAAGACGGGCGTCAGATTGACGGGGATTTTTTCTTCGATTGCACCGGGTTTCGCGCGCTGTTAATCGAGCAGACCTTGGCTGCGGGATTTGAAGATTGGTCCCATTTCCTCCCTTGCGACCGGGCCGTAGTCATGCGCACTGCGGGGACGGACGTCATACCCCCTTACACGACGGCCACCGCTCAAAAGGCGGGATGGTCATGGCGTATCCCCCTGCAACACCGCACGGGGCACGGTTATGTGTACGCCAGCCGGTTCTCGGGGGATGGGGAAGCGCGCTCCAACTTGCTGCGGCAATTGCGAACGCCTTTATTGGATGAGCCCCGGCTGATTTCCTTCACCAGCGGGCGTCGCAAGACATTCTGGAAGCACAACTGTTTGGCGGTGGGGCTGGCGGGTGGCTTTGTTGAGCCGCTGGAGTCCACGGCTATTCACATGATTGCGCGCGGCCTTGATTTTTTTCTGCGCTACTTTCCAGACCGCGATTGCGACCCGGCGTTGATCCGGGAGTACAACCGCCGCATGAGCGCAGACTATGACGAGGTGCGGGATTTCATTGTGTTGCACTATTGCACCACGCAGCGGGAAGACACCCCCTTCTGGCGCTGGTGCAAATCCATGCCGATTCCCGACTCGCTGCAGGAGCGTATCGAACTGTTTCGCGGCCACGGCGCCTTGCGTGAGGGCACGGATGAACTCTTCCGCAGCGCCAGTTGGCAGTCGGTGTTTGAGGGTATGGGCATAAGGCCGCGCAAGCATTGTCCACGCGTCGATCATCTGGATATGGAGCAGATATCCACCACACTGCAAATGGCAAAAGCCGCCATCCGCGGCATGGTGAAAAATCTCCCGACCCACGATGAATACCTCCGCGGTCAATCCGGATCGCTTACCCCCTAAATGAATGGGAGTGTGGTGTCCTTGCCCCGCCTTATCGGCTGGCTCAATACCCTGATCCCCCTGTTGGCGGTGATTGTGGGTTACCAGATCGCCATTTTTCAGGAGGTGGCGGAAGCCTGCTTGCCATTGCTGGAGGGTTGCACATCCATCAGCAGGGCAGTCCGCAACGGCGACGCGCTTTTTTGGTTCCGTCTGTGGATGATGCCGCTCAGCATGCTGCTGGTTTTTTATTGGGTGCTGCAGTACCGCTGGCTTGAAGGGTTGCTGGGGTCGCGGCGTCGGCACCGGGTAATCTTGATATTGGGGGTGATATCGGCGCTTGCTCTGGTGTTGTATGTCAACTTTCTCGGCTCGCAAGGGGCTTTCTACCGTTTCATGCGCAGCTTTGGGGTCACCTTTTATTTTGCTTTTGCGGGACTTGCCCAACTGATCAGCCTGCAATCCCTGCGCTCCACACCCGGGGTCTTCACCGGAACGGCGTTGTGGCTGCTTCGCGCCTTGTGGACGCTGGTGATCGCACAATGGATGATCGGGATGATGTCGCTCTCAATCACGATCACGCAGCCGGTAAACAAGTTTGCCCTGGAAAATATTGTCGAGTGGAATTTTGCGCTCGCGATGATCAGCTTTTACGCGCTCAATGCGGAGTTGTGGTACCGGCGGCCGGTCAGGCGGCCAGCGGATTGTCAATGATCAGCAACATGCCTTTGGAGGTGGTCTGCTGGCGAGACTGCCAGGGTTCCAGGCGGGTGATGTAGTTTTCTTTGCAGAATTCTGCCAATTGCAGAAAGGTGGTGCGGCCCGGATCGGCCAGAATGATCTTTTTGACCCCGGCGGCCATGGCTCTCGCGATCAGCGACTTCAACTCTTTGACCATGGATGGCCAGAAGCAGATGTCTGCGCCGACGATCATATCCTGGGCGGCGAAGTCGGCGTGTTTGAGCTGTTCGAATGTGGACTCAGAGGTTCGGACGGAGACTTCATTCAGAGCTTCGTGAGAGCGCAAATAGGGAAAAACCCCGCTGTCGGCATCCACGGATACTATGTCACCGTCAAAATGTTTGGCACAGAAAATACCGAGCAGGCCCCACCCGCAACCTATGTCCATGATGCGCTGCCGATTCGGCAGTGGATGCTGCGCCAGATATTCCATCACCAGAAAACTGGAGTGCCACACTTGATCGCCATAGAGTTTGGGTACCGGCGATTCCTTGCGCAGGCGTTTGATGGTTTGGTGTTTATTCTTAAAAATGCGGATGCCATGAATGGAGCGCACGTGGGGTAACGTCATCAAGAGAAGCTCCAAAGGGGCAAAAAAAGAGGCTTTGGTTGCGTGGGCAACCAAAGCCTCTGGTTTTTATTTCCGCCGCGAACGGCAGAAAGGTATTAAAGGGGGATAACGTTTTCTGCTTGCGGGCCTTTTTTACCCTGGGTCACAACAAATTTAACTTGTTGACCTTCTTTCAGACTTTTGAAACCAGTGCCGGAGATGGCGCTGTGGTGGACGAAAACGTCCGGACCTTTCTGCTGCTCAATAAAGCCAAAACCTTTGCTATCGTTGAACCACTTAACAGTTCCAGTTGTTTCATTTGACATATTCATAAACCTTCATAAAAAAATTCAAACAATCCGCGTGCTGCGGGGGGCGCTGGAAATTCTGGATTACATAATTGCGACTGACGTGGAGCTTCGGGTCTGGAACTGCGAAAGACAGGCGTCGAGAATGAACAATAGGAATGCAGGATTTTCAACACCCGTAATTCTACTCGGAATCCGAAGGAAAGCAACCTCGGAAACGGAAAAGGTATGAAAAGCGCGTTTGAACAATCCCTGAATTCCTCCCAAAGCGGCATTTCTTTTATAAGCCCAAGTGGATAACCAGCATCACCATTGCTCCCGCCAAGGCGCAATATAACAGCATGGGTCCCAGAGTAAAGCGGATGATCTGGCCTTCTTTGCCATGCAGATTGACCACGGATGCAGCGGCGACCACATTGGCCACCGAGATCATATTTCCCGCGTTGGCGCCGATCATCTGCAAGGCCACTATCAAGCCGACAGGCAATTGCAGGTCCTGCGCCACCGCCTGCTGAAACCCCGCGAACATCATATTGGAGAAGGTGCTGGAGCCGGCGATGAAGGAGCCGAGAGCACCTAAAAAGGGTGCCGCCAGAGGCCAGGCCCCGGTGAAAGTGCGGGCTGCCAGTTCCGCCATCTCCATCGGCATAGCGCCGAGCCCGGCTGCATTGACGTCCGATCGCAGGAAAATACGTACCATGGGAATGGCGGTGAGCAGTGCTATCGCAGTGGGAATTGTTTTGATGATGCTGAAGCGCCAAGCGTGCATCAGCGCCGTCCTGCGCCCTCTTTGCAGCCAACCCGCGATCAGCGCCACCAGTAGAAATACCGTGCCCGGTAGGTAGAGAGGTTTTAGCTCACTGCGAATACCTGTATCCAGCAAATCGCCGCTGGATATGACTACCTGATTCAGCCAGGCTTTCAGGGGTAGGGCATCCAGTCGTGTCGCGATCAGCAGCAGCGCCACCAGGGCATAGGGAAGCCAAGCCTGCAAAAGGGTCAGATGGCCGGCGGCATCGGCTTCAGGACGGGGTGTTTCCCCGCCGAAAACCCAGGGGATTTTGGGTGTTAGCCAGCGGTGTCGTGCAAAAAAGGTAGCCAGTATCAAGCCGGTTAAACCTCCGATGATCGACGGAAACTCCGGGCCCAGGAAACGCGCTGTCAACCATGCGGGAATTGTGAAGGCGAATCCCGCAAACAAGGCAAACGGCCAGGCAGCCAGGCCCTCGCGCCAAGTGCGCCGCTCACCAAAAAACCGCGTGAGCATGGCGCACATCAGCAGTGGCAGAGCACTCGCCAGGCAAAGATCGAGGGTGGCGGCGGTGAGCGCTATGTGATTGACCAATTCCGGTGGCGCATCCGGCAAGCCTTGGCCCACGCCTATGATGGTCGGGGTGCCCACGGCGCCGAAGGATACGGGGCTGGATCCGGCCACCAGCGCCATGACCACGGCGGCGAGGGGTGGAAATCCCAACACCATCAGCAGTGGCGCCGCTATAGCCGCTGGAGTACCAAAGCCGGAAATACCTTCCAGAAATGCGCTGAACAACCAAGCGATGATAATCATTTGCACCCGCCGGTCTGGGGATAATCTTGTAAAACCCTGGCGGATCACCTCAATGGCACCGGTGGCCGTGAGTACATGCAAAAGCGTGATGGCTCCCAGGACGATCCAAAGAATGGACAGCGCGACGAACCAGCCCTCGATCACCGCAGCCGCGATGCGCACAGGTGCCATTTGCCAGATAAGCAGTGCGCTCGTCGCCGTCACCAAAAGACTGAGGGGCATGGCACGAGTGGCGGGCAGGCGCAGTATGACCAGCAGCAAAAGAACTGCGAGCACGGGGGATAGGGCGCAAAAAAACTGGGGCAGGGTCATGTGTCGTCGTCGGATGAGGGCGGGGCCATTGAAATCAAGGGAGCGGCTAAAGTCAAACGGCGGCCCGCTCTTGCGACCGCCGCCGCTTT
>Ga0164241_10002176_pt1 | contig 21855 bp, 15 predicted proteins | sample OricomyardsoilBY_FD_108780 | JGI IMG/M metagenome (GOLD analysis project Ga0164241, IMG submission 108780) | Backyard soil microbial communities from Emeryville, California, USA - Original compost - Back yard soil (BY) | ecosystem: Environmental > Terrestrial > Soil > Unclassified | place: USA... | reverse complement strand
ACCATCATCTGAAACATCAAAATCAGAAATTTTTCCCGATACATCAAAGCTTTGTAAAGAAGCCAATGTATTATTCCTGTAAACCTGGATGGGTATTTTTTCGGATTTTTTTGTAGCAATATTGTACGCATATAATTGAAAGTCTTTTTCAAAAACAACTTTGTCTCCGGCCGCATTTACAATAGGATGCATGATGGAAGTATTGAAATTAGTGAGTTGGGTCTTCTTGCCGTTGATGAATGTGTATAAATTATATTGACCATTGGCTTCGTCAGAAACAAAATAGACATTTCCTTTTTTATCTACACTTGCCCACATATCTTTCCCGATCCAATCTGTGTAGCGTTTATATTTTTTTGTTGCAGGGTTATAGGATTGTATATCGGGATTGTACGGGCCTTTGTATCCAATACGGTTAGCGAACAAAGAACTTTCCCATGTATCATCAAAAAATATCTCGCCGGTCACAGGGTCTTCAAAAGCATTGTGCGTATAATCAAACATATTATTGCTAAAAACACGGATTGGTGTGCCTCCTTCAATACTTACCTTATAAGTTGACATGCGATCGTATCTATTGGAAGTAAAGTAGATGGACTTACTGTCCCACGACCATGATTCTACCATATCATTGGCAGCATGAAACGTAAGCCGCTTAATATCGCCACCTTGCAAAGGCATCAGGTAAATATCAAAATTTCCGAATTGCGAATTACTGAAGGCAAGCCATTTACCATCCGGCGATATCCGGGGATTGGTAGTGTTTCCCTGCATAGCGGTGATTCGTGCGGATATACCTCCGCCAGAAGGAACTTTCCAAAGATTACCATCATAACTAAAAATAAGCGTTTGTCCATCTGGTGTAAGCGCAGGATAAGAAGCAAAAAAAGGATTGTCGTTTTGAGCTATTGCCAGCAACTGCAACCCAAAAAAAGCCAACAGAAATAATAAAGATTTTTTCATTTTAAAAAATAAATTGGATGGGAAAAGTTTTGACAGAAATAAAAGTAATGGAAAATTGACGGAGTAGCTGAAAAAAATGATGGATGGATTGAAGTTGCCAATGCTAAAATTAGGTGACTTTTCTTAATCTATATTAACCAAAATTCTTAATCTAAGTCATTGTCCGGATTGTAAAATTGAATCAACTTTGTGTAGCGATTAAAAATATTAAAAACCAGTAAACAAAAAAATAATGGCAAAAACAATTCTTCACAAAGCAAACACGAGGGGACATGCTGATCATGGCTGGCTGAACAGTTATCATACTTTTAGTTTTGCAAACTATCATAATCCTGAGCGGATTCATTTCGGCGCACTGCGGGTTTTAAATGATGATACAGTGAGCCAGGCTATGGGATTTGGAACCCATCCCCACGATAATATGGAAATCATTTCTATTCCGCTCGAAGGCGATTTGGAACATCAGGACAGCATGGGTAACACGACTGTCATAAAGCAAGGTGACATCCAGGTAATGAGCGCGGGCACAGGCATCCGGCACAGCGAATACAATAAAAACAAAGATACGCCTGTAAAATTTTTACAGATTTGGGTCATCCCAAACAAAAGAAACGTAGCGCCGCGTTATGATCAGATTACGTTGAACGAAAACGACAGGCACAATAAATTGCAACAAATCCTTTCGCCCAATGAAGATGATGAAGGCGTTTGGATACATCAAAATGCGTGGTTTCACCTGGGCAAATTTGATCATGGCGTTAGCACTGATTATCATTTTAAACAGAACGGGAATGGGTTATATATTTTTGTTTTGAACGGCGATATAAATGTGGATGGACAGGAATTAAATAAACGCGATGGCTACGGAATATGGGAGACTGATACGGTACATATCAAAGCCGATAGTGATGCGGAGTTTTTATTAATGGAAGTTCCAATGAGTCTTTAAAATGAATTAATTAATTTGAGTGAATTAACATGATCAGGCGCTTTTCAAATTTCTCGTATTTGGAATGCACCTGATTCTTTAAAAAAAAATAGTTATGGAAAAAATACAAATCTTAAGCATTGGCCGTGACCCGGTTTTATTACAAAAATTATCACGATTCATCAATGAAAATCCTAAATGGGAAAGTACCGGAACAATAGATGATGAAACAGCCATTGAAATCTTTCATCAGAGAAAGTTTGATATCATATTGCTAATAGATAAGATAGAAGAAGCCTCTGAAAAGAAGTTAGCGTCTCTTTTTACTTTTAATAATCCTGAAGTCATTTTTATCAGGCACCAAGGTGATTCCACCGGATTGCTTGCAGGAGAAATTCAGGAGGCATTGGATAAGAAAAAGAGCCCGTTAAATCTCATGGATGATGTGTTTAAAAAGAGCGCCGAAGAATGAAGGATTCAAAAAATTTAAGAGGAGTTCTTAACTTGTTTGTTTATCTTAGAAAATAAATTTTTCGATGAATAACCAATGTTTTCAACATGGATTTAACCACTGAGCAAATAGCGATTATTAATTCCACAGGAAACATAAAGATAAATGCAGTTGCCGGTTCGGGTAAGACTACCACAGTCATCGAATATGCGAAGGCGCGACCAAAAAATAGCCGCATACTTTATCTCGCTTTTAATAAGTCCGTAAAAATAGAAGCCACTAAAAAATTTGCTGATAAAGGATTATCAAATGTAAAAGTAGAAACCGCGCATTCGCTGGCTTACAAAAATATTGTTTTCAGGCACAATTATAAAGTAAGTTCCAACGGTTATAAATCAAACGAAATAGCCGATTTGCTTGGCCTGAAAGGCGATGGCGATAAATTGGCAGAATACATTATTGGCAATCATATTAATAAATTCGCGGCATTCTTTTGCAACAGCGACAAAGCCAAAGTTCAGGAATTAAATTACCTGGATTTGATAACTGATAAGAAGGCGAGAACTTTTGTTTCTAATTATTATCATTATATAGAAAAACAAACGCGTTTATTCCTAAGTAAAATGGATAAGGGCGAAATAGAAATTACCCATGATTTTTATTTAAAGAAATTCCAACTTTCAAATCCAAGTCTGAATTTCGATTATATTCTATTTGATGAAGGGCAAGATTCTTCGCCGGTAATGCTGGATATTTTCTTCAACCAACCGGCAACAAAAGTGATTGTCGGCGATACGCATCAACAAATTTACGGATGGCGTTTTGCCGTAAATTCTTTGGAAAAAACTGACTTCAAAACATTTCATCTTTCTACCAGTTTTCGTTTTAGCCAGGATATAGCTAACCTGGCTATGGCGGTGCTCGAAAGAAAAAGCATTATCGGAGATTATGATCCGGCTGTCATTTTGGGAAAAGGTCATTCCAAAGAAAATAAGTCAAAAGCAATATTGGCGCGCACTAATCTTGGATTGTTGTTGAAAGCCATTGAATACGTGTCCGACAGAAAAAACGTGAAGCAAATCTATTTTGAAGGCAACATCAATTCATACACTTATGCGGATGAAGGCGCGTCGCTTTATGATGTATTGAATCTCTATAATGGCTATCGCACAGGGATAAAAGACAAACTGATTCAGTCAATGAAAAACATGTACGAACTGGAAGATTATGTCAGGAAAACAGAAGATGTTCAGTTGGGTATGATGGTAGAAATTATAAAGGAATATGGCAATAGAATTCCCGGTATTATCAAATCAATAAAAGACAAACATGTGGCGAACGATGAAAAGGAAAAAGCGGAAATGGTTTTTTCAACTGTACATCGTTGCAAAGGAATGGAGTACGATTCTATTCAACTTGTAAACGATTTTTTAACCGAAGAAAAGTTGGAGAAAATAAAGGAGGAAACGAAAGAAGGCGAATTGAATGTGGCAAAGCTAAACGAGGAGATTAACCTGCTTTATGTGGCAATAACGAGAGCTAAAAATACCATACACATTCCTGAAACCCTTATGCCGGTTGAATTCCCTGCATCATCTCAAATTCATATTTTGAAAGAATTACCGGAAGAAATGGAGGTGGAAGAAATTCATTTGGGTTTGCTGAAAGAAATAAAAGAAAAATCGTGGTCGGTTGCGGAATCCCGTGAAAAAAACAGAGATGCCTACAAACCATGGACCACTGAACTTGATGAAGAATTAACACACATGTTTTGCAGTGGAATCAATATCAAAGACATGAGCAAACATTTTGGCCGAAGCAAAAGCGCAATTAACTCAAGAATAAAAAAGTTAGAATTAGAAGATTTATACGGATAAAAAATAAACTAAAAACTGATGCATTTTGATAGAGAAGGAGTGCATTGTATGTTGCGATAAATCACAGTAAACAAAGGAATAACATGGATTCTTATTCTTTGTAAATAGAAACACCTCAGTAAACAATTGTAATTGAATAAGGCGGCAGTATAATACCTTTCGAAGATTTTATTTGCTTTGTTATTGGCGGATTATTCAAATCCGGATGGCTGTTCACTCCATCATTTTTCCAATTATACTGTAGTTTTGAATATTGAATTAAATGAAAAGGTTGCCAACCAACCGGCTTTTTTGCATTCATATTTTCAATGTCAATATCCACGTCGCGGTTTTTGTGGGAATCCTTATTAATTAGCATTACAGACCATTTACCATTTGGCGAGCGAAGCGCATACGAGGCGATCAAAGGCTGATTTTTTTTGTTCATAAAATCAGTAGCCGACGAATACATTTCTAAAAGAGAATCGGATGGCTTTGCCCAAAAATGAGTAAGCATTTGCATTGCAGAAAAAGCAGCAGTTTTGTATTTTACTTTACCACCATCTCCTAATCCAAAAAACATGTTATTACCATAACCGCCACATTTATTTGATTCCTGCAGCCATGCAGGTTCATAGCCGTAAAGAAAACTTTTACTTCCACCTAATTGCATAAATTTCCCCAGAATATCTGCATACATTAATGCGCCTTCCATTTTCACTTCCGATTTCCCCTCATAGGCTGAATAGCCATATTCAGTTACATACAACGGTATATTTCCAGGCAAAATATTTTTAATATTTTTTAATGCAATAGAAAGCATCTCCGGCGCAGCCAATAATTGAGGCCCGGGCGAAGTACAAATATCATCGAACGGATACCATTCAAAAGAAAAAAAGTTGAAGAGATTAAGTGCATTATGGGCTTTCAAATAATTTAAAAATTCACTTGTCCATGTTGATTCCGTAAAAACAGTGCTATCATCTGGTGTAAAAGAAAGAGATGCAAATCCGGGTCCGCCCATTTTCATAGCAGGCTCCACTTGCCGTATTTTTTTTCCCAATTGATAATAGAGCGCAGCATAGTCAACCGGAGAAACTAATTGGCCTTCGGGCTCCTCTCCCATTTCAAGTTCTTCCACCCTGTAATGTTTTGCTTTAAGATATTTTATCATTGCCAACACGTTTTCGGGGGTATCGTACAGGAGCGCTGCAGGAAAGAGCGCTGGTTGGCCCGCCGTGATACCTGATTTAAAAATAAGATCTATACCTGCCTGCTCCGTGTCAGGATCCAAATCTTTGGCCGTATGCCACGGGTCTGTTGACGAAACACGAATAACAGTTTGGCCATGGTCGGGCGAATGGTGCATTCGATCATTAAATTTTCCATCTGAATCCAAGAACCCTGCTTGTATTTCTCTAATAGCAAATCCCAGGCTGTCTCTTATATCCTTTGCGCCGCCATTTTCCGGGTACGAGCTTTGCGTCATTGAAATCCTGATAAAACGAACGCTAACGGGATCATCCGAAATCCTTACTATTTTACTTTCGTTGTTCTCATTTTCAATAATATTTTTAGAAAAAGGAAACCAAATTCCCGGTTGATATGGATCAAAATAACCCCGGTCATTTCCTTTCGCATAATCTATTTTATATGATAACGCGTAAGGGTTTCCCCAAAGAATTCTTACAGCGTTTATCTTTCGGTATTTACCTAAATCAACAATAACCCATTGCGGGTGAAGTTCATTGGATTCATGCGTATAATATTTGTCTAAGTAAGGATTGCTTTTCCAAAAAGTAGAAGTGTCGCCATCGCAAATACGCGAATAACCATCGTCGTTAGCCTGGTCGTGCGTATTGCCTCGTCGTGGTAAACGATAACCTTTAGAAATTTCTATTGGCTTTTTACTTACACTATCGGAGACCCAATATCCCTGGTGATTGACGCTGTCGCTCCATTTGCCTTCAGGATTCCAATGCCATACTTCACCGGCCAGTTCAGTTCTTAGCCTGTAGCTTATCGGTTTAAGGCCTACCATTTCCATCGCCTTAATATTTTCGGGAGTTAACATCTTGCCAATGTCTCCTTTGAAATGGCCATCAATGGCCCCGCCTATATTTTCTGAAGGAATAAATGAATTCAAAGGATGATTGGGCGAGTAAAAAATATGAATGGAGCCTTTGTTTATTTTTTGTGCGAAGAGCGAATTATTAAAACAAAAAATGAAGACAAGTAATATTATTTTTTTCATACAGAATTTTGATGCAATAACCTTTCTATCCAAGGCCGACCTCTGTATGGCGTGCAGGAATCTCTACATCCAGAAATCCTTTTCGAATTAACCGGTTTTTAAAATCCTGCTGCACATCATAGTCGCCATGTACCAGAAATAATTTCTTTACCAGTTTCGGATCCTGGCAGGCAAGCCATTGAGTCATATCTTCATAATCGCCATGCGCGCTCATGCTTTTTATTTCTCCAATATCAGCATGCACTTCGTGTGGCTGCCCAAATATGCCCACTTCCTTTGGATGCAATTTTAATCTTCCGCCCAATGAATTTGGTTCACAATAGCCACTAAATAAAATTGAATTCCGGCTATTTTCGATGTTATTGCTTATATGGTGTTTTACCCTGCCTGCATCCGCCATGCCACTTGCAGAAATAATCACCAAAGGATCCGAACGGTAGTTGAGTGATTTACTTTCTTCTACCGATTTTACAAATTTCAATCCTTTAAAATTAAAAGGATCTTTGTCCGATAATAATAATTTTTGAACCCGGCTGTTAAAATCCTGCGGATAGCTTTCTATAATCTTTGTGGCTTCAAAACTTAACGGGCTATCCACGTAATAAGGTAAATCAGGCAAGCGATTTTCATTCTCCAATTGATTCAGCGCATACAGCAATTCCTGTGTGCGGCCCACGCTGAATGCGGGTATAATGAGTTTTCCTTTTTTCTGTAAACAGGTTTTTGTGATCCATTCCAGGAGTTTGTCCGGTGTTCCGGTTATTTCATCATGCAGTTTGTTTCCGTAAGTAGATTCCATGATGATATAATCTGCCTGCGGAAATTCCTGTGGTGATTTTAAAATGATATCCCTGTATCTTCCCAGGTCACCCGAAAAAGTGAGATGTGTTTCTTTCCCATTTTCATTAATTTTCAAATGCACGGTGGTGCTTCCGATTATGTGGCCCGCATCAAGATACATGAATTGAACATTTTCATCTATCCTAAACCATTTGCCATAATCCACCGTTACAAAATGCTCCACTGCCCTCACCGCGTCTTCCATTACATACAGAGGCGCGATGTAAGGCTTTCCTTGCGCGGCGCGCGTTTTGTTGACAAATTTTAAATCATTCTCCTGTATGCCGGCGCTGTCTGCCATCAGTATGGCTGCGAGGTCTTTGGTAGCCGGCGTGGCATACACTTTTCCACTATATCCTTCTTTAATTAATTTGGGAATCAAACCGCAATGATCAATATGCGCGTGCGAGAGTATCATGTGGTCTACCTCTGAAGGATTGAATCCAAAATCACGATTCAGTTCGTCCGTTTCTTTTCCCATTCCCTGGTAAAGGCCGCAGTCTAATAAATATTTTTTACCGTTGGTAAGCGTAAGCAGATGCTTGGAGCCGGTAACGGTTCGGGCTGCGCCATGAAAAGCAATTTTCATAAATGAAATTTAGTGGATGAAAAATGAAATTAAAGGTAAGGGTAAAAATTGTTGAAATTGTCAAATTGTTGGATTGTTAAATTGTTACGATGTTGCAGTAATGCATACACGAAAAGATGTTTGACCCTACCGCTTAAATCAGACAGTAAAGCAACAATTAGATGACATTCTTATTTACCATTAACCTATTCAACTAATAAGTAATTAACGAATTAACCAATAAACTTATTAACTAATAGACTTTGTTTTAAATGACCACGTAAATAAAAATTCAGCAACCAATTCTCCCTCCTTATTCCTTCCGCTTGACTTTACTATGATTGTTTTTCCTTCTCCATAGCTTATAGCTTCATTTACCGTATCGGCAATTTTTAGTCCTTCTTCACATGTAAAAAAAGTAAGCCCTGTTGCCTTTTTAAAATAAGAGGCTTCCATTTTAGTGATCAACATAGAAACAGCCGGCTTTCTTTTGTAAACATTGTTCAGCGCTAAAACTCCGGCACTCATTTCAGCCGCCATGGCAAGCGATGCAAAATAGGTGGAGCGGAAAGGATTTTGTGTAAGCCATTTATAAGGTACAGAAGTGATACATTTTTCGATATTGATTTCCCTGATTCTTATTCCCGAAAAAAAGGCAGCAGGTAATTTGTAGAGCAGATACATTCTGAATTTAAAAGAATGATTTGCTAACGCCATGAATTTATTTTCGGATTGCATCTTTTATTTTTTTACTTCTAAAATTTCAAACTGCCTGCTGATGCTCTCTCCATCTTCATCTACGATGGTAAGCACATGCCTGCCCGACGAAGGACTTAATGCCATTTGATGAAAGTTAACGGTTGTGCCGATATATTCATCATCCAGGTGCCAGAATATTTTACTTCCAGGTTTCCGGTTGGTTGCTGTAAAAACCGTTTTTCCACGTTGCCCATCAATTTCCAGCGGTACATAAATTTTTGCATTTTGCTCAGGATAAATTATTCCTATCTGACTGGTATTACTATTTGCGTCGCAGCCTGGTTTGAAAGGAGGCAATGGCTGGTATTCATGATTTTTTTGTTTGTAGTACCATTCCATAGTTGGAGGCAAAACAAACCAGCTTTTATGCACCATGTTTTCCGGTGATTCACAATTTTCAGTTACACGGTAGGTACCGGTTTTGTCAAGATGAATCAATTGATGATAAGGGCACAAAGGCGACTTATCTCCATTAGTGGAAACCATTATGGTATCTACATCGTTACAATCTATATTGGCACGGTAGCCGCTTTGCCGGCAAACCGGTAAAAATGTAAAATTATTTTGTGGTGAAGGAAACCATTTCGATACCGGGAGTTTTCTAAAAATATCAAACATAATGGGTGCTGATGTTTGCACACCAATTAATCCGGGCCTTCCTTCTCCATCGGTATTGCCTGTCCATACGGCTACCACATACTTCGGCGTAATACCAATGGCCCATGCATCACGAAAACCAAAGCTGGTTCCGGTTTTCCACGCTACCTTTTGTGAAGAATAAAATTGTTCCCATAATCCTTCTTCACCCGGACGCATTACTTCTTCCATTGCCTGAAATGTAAACCAGATGGAAGTGGCATCCAGTGAATTAACTTTTTCATCGGAATTCGCTTTACCGTTATTATCTTTTTTATCAAAATAAACAGGTGGATGAAAATCTTTTTTTAACGCAAAACCTTTATTCTTTTTTTGATGATTCAGTGTTCTTGCCATACCCGCATAAATTCCTGCCAGGTCCCACATCGTTACTTCGCCTCCGCCCAGAATTAATGAAAGCCCATAATGGTCAGCCGGATTATTTAAGGTTGTCGTGCCCAATTGTTTCAGCAAATCGTAAAATCGCTGATACTTATACTGTTGCAAAAGTCGTACTGCCGGTATGTTTAAGGAACGTGCCAAAGCCCTGGAAGCAGGAACAGCGCCATCATAATCGCGGTCATAATTTTGTGGCGTGTAACCTCCTATTTGTGTAGGAATATCAGTAAGCAATGAATTGGATAATATCATTCCTTCACTTAATGCAGCCGCATATAAAATTGGTTTCATGGCGCTGCCCGGACTTCGGGACGCTTTGATAACATCTACATCGCTCTCTAAGTCAGGTTTCTTTGGGTTGTAAATATTTCCGATATAAGCTAATACATTTCCGGTTTCTACATCAAGTACCAGCGCACATGCATTATTGATTCCATTTCCTTTTAAAATATTATGATGGCTGTTTAAAATATCAGCAATACTTTTTTGGAGGTTAACATCAATAGTTGTTTTTATTTTGGTTTCCTCCACATTTTTATTGGCCACATCATTCTTAAACCGCTGTAATAAATGTGGCGCCAATTGCGGCAAAGGCAAAGGATTTCCGGGCAAAGGTTCTAATTTAGAAAGGTAGCAATCGGAGCTGTCAATTATTTTGTTCAAATAAAGCTTATCAAGAAGGGCATTTCTTTTGTTCAAAAGTATGGTGCGATTTTTCCCCGGATGAACGAGTGAAGGGGCATTGGGTAATACGGCTAATGCTGCCATTTCGCCCCAACTCAATTTTTCGGGGCTTCTTCCAAAATACCTCCATGATGCTGCGTCAAGCCCTACCACATTGCTTCCGAAAGGCGCATTGGAAGCATACATTGCCATGATTTTATTTTTTGAATAGCTACATTCCAAGCGAAGAGATTGAATGCCTTCAATTATTTTTTCCCATAAATTTCTCTTGTGCCTATCGCGGCTCAACCGCAAAACCTGCATCGTTAACGTACTACCTCCCTGTTCCACTTTCCTGCTTTTGATATTTTTTATCAGCGCTCTTCCTATAGCCATTAAATCTATTCCGGGATGCGAATAGAATCGCTTGTCCTCAAAAGTGGTAATACATTTAATAAATTTTTCCGGCACCTTGTCATCATAAGGAAAACGCCATTGTCCATCAGAAGCGATGGATGCATTTAATAAATTTCCAACGCTGTCTTCAATAACAAAACTCGTGGGATCATTAAATAATTTTGAAGGAAGGCACAACCAGAAGTACGTAAATAATATCACGGATACGAGAAAAATAATTTTTATTTTAAGGTGTTTTTTTAGCATAAGGTTCTACAACGTTATAACGCACTTTATCAGCTTTACCATAAGATGATTTTTGCTTATTCAGGATTCTAAATAAAATATCATTATGGCCCTACTAAAATATTTTTTCTCTAATAAAAAACTTGCTGGTATTAACTTACATGGCCCCTCTCCTCCGAAGTCCCGGTAGCTATCGGGAGGGGGTGAGGCCAAAATCACTCTTTCACCACCTCTACCCATCTTCCATTTACTCCGGCATTTATTGAGTTATCATACATCGCAGCACAATAAGTTCCGGGCAAAAAATATTTTCCGAGATAAGCGGCATTCAGTTGCACATAATAAGTAAGCGTCTTATTTTCACCTATTCCAAAATAGGTATATACTCTATCATCGCGGATATCCTGGTATTCCGATGGTGAAGACTGGAAACTGCCTTCACCTTCCTGCATTCGTGTATTTAGTATTTCCCAGCCGCATGGGAAGATTTGAGTAAGCGCCATACGCTCGTAATATCCGCGCCTGCCCGGATTTTGAATCGTAACTTTTGCTACGAAATCAGTTCCCTGTGTTAAACGATTTATATCTATCGGCTTCTTATCACGGGTGAGATAACTCACATTTAAAACCAAAATTGACGGGTCATTATTCACGTGCAAATCTTCTCCTGCCAATGGCTGCCCTTCACTGATAATTCTCGCATATAAAATATTGGTTCCCTTATTATTGATAGAAACCTTTGCAGAACCTTGCTTTAAATCCAGAGGAAGCTGTGTAACATAAGATGCTGAAGTTATATTGACGGCTTTTCCATTCACCGTTCCTGTCGCGGTTATTTTCTCGCCCGAAGGATTTTTGCCACAATACTTTGCAATGGCAATTAAAGCGTATGCGGTAGTTTGGGTACTATACCATGAATCGTCAGAAAGCTTTGCGGCAAGACTGTTTACAAGGTCCAATGCTAATGTACGTCTATCCATGAATGTTTTTGTTTCTAAGATCATAGCTTCATCTCTCATATTGGACCCGTAGCTCATTCCGCCCTGGTTATTAGTTGTAAGGGTGATTGGTAATCCGCTGATCAATTGCAAGGCTGAATTATTTTGTCCTGCGAGTTTATAAGCCGCGGCCAATCTCCATTTTGCCTGGGGAGAAATGTATTTGAATTCCTTTAACCGGTTCATTGCGCCAAGTTCAGGTGTTTTCGCCAACGCCAGTAAATAAAGCCTGTATGCCTGTGTGATATCGCCGCCATAAAAGTTAGTAGTAGTGGGCATCCATGCATTTGCTTTACTACGTTGATAGGTTTTCCATTGTTGCAGCAGTTGGCTGCTCACTGCATACCCACGGTCCCGGGCTTCCAGTAAAAAATTGCCGGCATAGTTGGTTCCCCATTCATCACTTTGGTTTTCTCCGGGCCAATAACTAAAGCCACCGTCTTTGTTTTGAAAGTTCATCAAGGCAGCTATCGTTGCTTTTACATTCTTATCTATCTGTGCCTTCCTGTATTCTGAAAGGCCAGTTAATTGGTTTAGCACCAGTTGCGGAAATGCACCGGAAGTAATTTGCTCTATGCATCCATGCGGATAGTTAATTAAAAAATCCAGCCTTTTTTCTAAATTCATTGAAGGAATACTTGAAAGTTCAAGAACCGCTTTGCTGGTGGACACCGCACCAATAGCCGTTGCGGTCGCGGTCCAATTTTCACCGCCATTTAAGATTTGAGAACTAATACTTGTTACTACAGGATTAGGATTTCTGATGTCCAATTCCACATCATAATCTGCCTTTTCATTTCCATTGGAACCGCTTACTTTTATTTTAGCGATACCTACATCGGATTTCACTTTCACATCAAAATAGATCATCTGCTCACCGGGTTGTGAAAAACTCACCCGCTGCGATGAACTTCCTTCAATTTCTAAAAAGGCGTTGGTTTTCAATGTTACATTCACATTCTTTATATTATTTTCCAGTGCAAAAACAGTAACCGGTATTTTAATCGTTTCTGTTGGACCCAAAACCCTGGGCGCTGTGGCAAGCAACATCAGTGGTTTTTTCACAGCAACTGTTTTTTCTGCATTTCCATAACTATCATGGCTACCCGCAACTACCATCACGCGGACTGAGCCTATGTATTGAGGCAGCGTAAATTGATGCGTTTGTTTCTGGCCTTTATTCAAATGAAATGGCCCTAAATATTTTACAACAGGCTTAAACCTGTTGGCTTGCTTTTGTTGAGCCGGGCCATCAGAACCCTCGTCGCCGCCTATCGTTAGAATCCTTTCCAGGTTACTTCCCCATGCACCTATCACATAATCGTACAAATCCCAGCTTTTTACACCCAACGCTTCCCTTGCATAAAAGTAGCTATGCGGATCTGGCGTTTTAAATCGAGTGAGGTCCAGTAAACCTTCGTCAACAATAGCAATCGAATAAGTCATTTCTTTTCCAGATTGTTCACTAACGGTGACGCTTGTCTGCTGTTCGGGCCTGATGGAAGAAGCCATATTAATAACAGGCTTTAGAATGGTGTTTTTATCTTCAATAAGAATAGGTATTACACCATACATTCTAATCGGAAGATCATTTATGGTTTGTGCGTGAGGCTGCAACAGGCTCACATTGGCATAAACATTCGGCGCCATTTCTTTTTCTGCCTTAAACTTTACAATGGTTTGGCCTTGTTGAGTTTCTATCCAAAAAGTACGAAGCACTTTACTTCCCGATTCAATGCTTATTAATCCACGTCCGCCTTTGCTGCTCGGAATGGTCAAAGTAATTTCGTCGCCGACATTGTAATTCTCTTTATCAGAGGTAAAAGAAAGCATGGAAGCTGCGGTAGGATCATCTGTATTATCGCGGCTTTGCCATCCCGGCTCATCCAGGTAAACTACGTCGCCGGTTGTATGGCCACTCTTCAGGTCTTTTACCAAAACAAGATACCTTCCCCATTCATTATTACCTACATTAAAATTCCAGGTTGCTCTACCATTTACCAACTGAACTTTCTCTGTTTTTATTAATTTGTTGTACTTGTCTTGTGTGAAATTGCTAAAATTATCACCGCTGTTATCCCACCACCAACGCCACTGAATTTTATAAAATTGCACTTCCACTTCTTCACTTCCGCTTATTAAATTCCCCTTGTTATCTACATCCACAATCTGAGCAGTATGTGTTTTTTCTGTAGTTAAAAACCCCCAGGGCTTTTCTCCCTCAGGCAATTTAATACCCACATAACTCGTATAAGGACTGTACGGAATAGTAACACTATTGATGCTAAATGCGCCACCCGGTTCAAAAACTTTCACCAAAAGATTGGCACTTAACATTCCCGGTGCATTTTCTTCAGTTTGAAAATTCGGATTAAAAGTTGCTTTACCATCCTCATTTAACGTACCATCAAAAATGGTTTTTGATTCTGTAGCATATTTAGTGGTAGGATCATAAAATGTATAATCTTCAAATTTTGGAAAAGTTGTTTTCTTAGCATACAATGAAGCATCAATTTTTGCCTTCAAATTTTTAGCTGTAGCGCCAAATAACCAACGTGAGGAAAGCTCACCTGTGCCTGAAATATTTTTGCCAAGCATAGAATCATTTCCGAAGTTTAAATCAATTTTTAAACGATTGGCCATTACTGTTTCTATCCTGATCCTTTTTTCAAAAACAGCGCCTCCTACTTTCACTTTTGCCAGCCAGTTACCGGTCGGGGAACTTTGCAATGTAGCCGTTTTAAATACATTGTAACCTTCATTGGCATTGGGTTGCACCTTACGTTGAAAAAGTTGTCCCTGCGGAGTAAACAACTCAAACTCCACAGGATGGCCCTCGGGTAATTTATTATCTTTATCCTCAATAATACAATTGATATAGAGAGAATCTCCGGGCCTCCACACGCCCCTTTCTCCAAATATGAATCCTTTAATTCCATTCTTAATTTCTTCACCGCTGATATCAAACCTGCTTAAAGGCAAACTACTTCCATCGTCAATTTTTAAATAGCCTTTTTCTTTATCATGTTTGGCAATTATGAGATAAGGTTTTTGTTTGAGATCGAATGTTGCAAAACCATCTTTATCACTATTTGCTGTTGCCAGAATTTGCTGTTGATAATCCATAACTACCAATTCCACGTTACCCATTGGCTCCGTGGTTAAAATATCGGAGACAGCCACGGTTAATGAATTATTGCCACCACGTTTTGCAGTAAGTCCAATGTTGGAAGCAATGATATTCCTGGTAGCCCAGCGATCTTTAGTGTAATAAGCTTTCGAGCAGGGATTATTTCGTTTTTCCCAGTTATATCCATAAGGATAATAACTATCGTAACGTCTCCAGAATTCATCATCGTCATCTAATCCATCGCGATCATAAGTGTAATAATCTTCATCATAAGAGTTTTCTTCTTCATTGTCTGAAGTGCTATCACTGCTATGACAGGTATATAAAGAATACTCCGGGCGAAAACCGATGGTTACTCTATAAATAGCGCCGGGTTCGGTTTTCAGGAATCTATCTATATCCAGAGAGAAGCGTTGTTTGTGATGAAGATCTAATGTTTTATCATCATCAAGACGCAATGTTTTTTGAACAATAGGTTTAGCTACCCGTCTCAAATCATCTTCACCATCTAAATTATTCCCCTGCAAAAACTGTGGAATATTATTTTCATAAATTTTAATGATGCTGATATCAACTGCATTCAAATTCGTGGATTCAAATGGTAAGATTAATTTCCCTGTATTTGGGAGAATATTTCCCCGACCCTTTATCGTTACCGATGGCATTCTGTTCTCAAAAAATACATTGGAAGTAAATCCCTGTTCCAGTGTATCGCCAAAAGTGCTTTTTATTCCCTGATTTATATTGATTGTATAATTGCCGTCCAATTTATCACCGACGTATAATTTTACTTCACTTCCATTGATGCTGTAGGTAATATCTTTTTGGTCGCTGATAACAATTAATCCGGTCAAATCCTGCCCCACTAATACCGGATCGCTGAACTGTACGGACGCATATTGTTCCGCATCATTCATAGCCATTACATTCAACACTTTAAAACTACCGACTGCAGGTACCTCAATGGTTTTATCTCCTTTAATATTCATCGATGTACTGTTCCACACCAGCGATATATTTTGTGCAGTATTCTTTCTTTCTATATCTTCAACTGTAAAATTATGCGTCTTTACATTACCGTTATGTTGCCATGTTATCTTCAAATTTTTACCATTTTCAGAAGCGGTCAGCCATTTTTCCACGTCACCATCATTTTCAATATCTGCTGTTTCTATGATACCGGGCAGAAACATTTTATCCTTCGCTCCTGTGCTTCTTAGCCCAAAATCTTTTACCTGGAAAGAGGGTTTTATGGTTTGGATATTGAATATGAAATCTGCATATTTCTCCGGTACTTTGGTTACTTTTCCCAGGCTGAAAGTAACTTTGTATAACTGATCAGCCCTTAAGTTTTCGGTAGGCTCAAATTCAATAGTACGCGCATCCAGCCATACAGCTTTCCCATTTACAGAAGGTGAAAAACTAAATAGTTTTTTATCAACGACTTCTCCTAAAGGATGTGTAGTGGATTCAACGGCTGATAATTTTATTTTTATTGCTGCCGTTTTTGAAATAGTTCCGGAAGTATATCCATCTATATATTCGCTGAATGCCGGATCTATATGAGTTAGTTTCTCTTTTTGAGTACACGATCCGAAAAAAAGGAAGATTGGAAGAATCACGATCCAACAAAAAGATAATTGTTTTTTAATGTAGTTTGGATAAAGGAGACTATTTATCATTCAGAAAGTTTTAGAAATTAAAATATAGCAGGTGTTATTTCACGAATGAAAATACGATTTATCACTTTAAGCAAAAAGAATTTGTGACATTCTTGATGAATACTGTTTACAAGAATTGTCAATTATTAATATTATGCCTGGCGAAAATGAATAAGGTAGAAAAAGTTATGGATGATGATTTTTTACTTAAATATAAATCATCCGAATTAGTTTCTTTACTGTATCAATTATTATTGGAGTTTGCCCTCATTGGAAACAAAATCAAGTGGGACCTAACCCTAACTGTGCATTAACCTTTTTCATCAGGTTGTTCACATCGAAAGGCTTTGCGATAAAATCGTTGGCGCCATATTCTGTAATACTTGCGGCTGCGCCGGGATGCGCCGAAAACATGATTACAGGTATGTGGCAGGTTTCTTTATTAGACTTTAATTGTTTGCAAATGACGCGTCCATCGTGACCGGAGATCAGAACATCTAACAATATCAGATCAGGTTTAAAGCTCTCCGTTTTTGGGAGGGCATTTTCTCCTTTAGAGGTAACCTGCACCTCAAATCCTTTCATTGATAACAAAATCTCCATGACAGATAGGATGTCTGTGTCATCGTCCACTACTAAAATTTTGGCCATTCTGTATGTTTAACCAGTTTTTTATAAATCGGAATTTTCAGGGTAAATTTAGTTTCATTATTCTTCTCACTTTCGACCACAATTTTCCCTCCATGTTTTTTTATTATTTGTTGAGAAAGGTATAAACCAATACCCATTCCGGGGAAAGTATCTTCTTTCTTTCCTGGTATTTTATAAAACCTTTCAAATATTTTTCCTAAATGTTCTTTATCAATTCCTATCCCAAAATCAGTAACACTCACATTTACATTTTTGTTGTCCTCGTAAAGTTCCACGATTATCTTGTCCTTGTCTTTTGAGTACTTGGCCGCGTTTGATAATAAATTTTCTAATGCCTGTGAAATTCTTTCCGGATCACCCTTTACTTTTCCGGATATTTTCCCATTCAATATGATCTTGTGAGACGGAATTATAACCCGCATTTTTTTTACGATAGATTTTACCAATGCTCCGAATGAAAAAACAGCCCATTCAAGATCCAATGAGCCGGACTGAATTTTGGATAGGTCAAGCAGATGATTAATGAGCCCGTTAATTTTATCAACCTGCTCAATGGCTCCGGAAATATAATGATTAAACTTTTCCTGCGAATCGCTTCCGAACTTTCCCGATAAAAGATGAAGATAAATATTAAGAGAAGTAAGCGGCGTTTTCAACTCATGACTCGCCGCAATGATAAACTGATCTTTTCTATGTTCAATTTCCTTGATATCATGCACGTCCACGCAAGAGCCAAAAAAACCTTCGAAGACGCGATCCGAAGTAAATTGCGGAACGCCACTTTCCAATACCCAACGATACTGACCATCGTATCGTTTTAACCGATATTCAACGGTATATTTTTTTTGTCTTTGAGTCGCGGCTTCGTAAATTTTCAGGCATTTATGTAAATCATCAGGATGAATTCCTTTTATCCATCCTCTTCCATATTCTTCTTCAATGCTTCTTCCTGTAAATTCCAGCCATGCCTGGTTAAAAAACGTACTTTGATCATAAATATCCGTAACCCACATTGGCATTGGAGCATAGTCTGCCATTAATTTGAATTGGGTCTCCACCGAAAATTTCGAACTCAGTTTTTCTATAGCCGGTTTTCGCGTTTCTAATAATTTAATATTCATCTAAGCAAAAAATTAAAAAAACCAAAATTTCCTAAAAAGAAAAATATATTAAAATTATTTCTTCTTTAATAGTTATTGTGGAATCTTTTGATTTAGATGTCTGAATGTCACAAACTTTGTTCCGAATTTTTCACCATTTTTTAATTTTTTGCGTTTGGATCAGCTTTAATCTTTAAGTTCTCAACAAGTGCGTCTAAAAATTCTTCAGTATTCAGGTAGTCTTTTCCGTGCGAAACCCTATTGCCACTAATACACACGGCAAGATCCTTTGTCATTTTACCACTTTCTACAGTTTCAATGCATACTTGTTCCAATGTATTTGAGAAGTCAATTAATTCTTGATTTTTATCGAGCTTCCCACGAAAAGCCAAACCTCTTGTCCACGCAAATATTGAAGCAATGGGGTTAGTTGAGGTAGAATTTCCCTTTTCATGTTCCCGGAAATGCCTTGTAACGGTGCCGTGCGCCGCTTCCGCTTCCAGGATTTTTCCATCAGGAGTTATTAAAACGGAAGTCATTAAACCAAGCGAACCGAATCCTTGCGCAAGCGTATCACTTTGTACATCACCGTCATAATTCTTACATGCCCAGATAAAGTTACCATGCCATTTTAAAGCGCTTGCGACCATATCATCTATCAGGCGATGCTCATAAGTAATTTTCGCTTCATCAAATTTTTCTTTGAATTCATTTTCAAAAATTGATTGAAAAATATCTTTAAAACGACCATCATATTTTTTAAGGATCGTGTTTTTTGTAGAAAGATACAGGGGCCATTTTTTATTCAGTGCCATATTGAAACAGCTTCTTGCAAATCCTTCAATACTTTCATCTACATTATACATGCACATGGCAACGCCGTCGCCTTTGAAATCATGCACATCAAAAGTTTGAGGCTCGCCATTTTCAGGAGTAAAAGTCATGGTCAATTTTCCTTTACCTTTTATTACTGTATCAGTAGCTCTGTATTGATCACCATAGGCATGACGGCCAATGATGATTGGGGCGGTCCAGTTAGGAACTAATCTTGGAATATTTTGCATTACGATTGGCTCACGAAAAACAGTGCCGTCAAGAATATTCCTGATCGTGCCATTGGGGCTTCTCCACATGTGCTTCAGTCCAAATTCCTTTACCCTTGCTTCATCGGGCGTGATGGTTGCACATTTGATTCCTACACCGTATTTTTTAATCGCATTCGCTGCGTCTATGGTAACCTGGTCATCCGTAGCATCGCGATGCTGAATGCCCAGATCAAAATATTTTATATCCACATCTACGTAAGGGAGTATGAGCTGGTCCTTAATAAATTTCCAGATTACGCGTGTCATTTCATCTCCGTCAATTTCTACCACCGGGTTGGCTACTTTAATTTTTGTCATTTTGTTGGTTTGTATATTTTTAGTGAAGTATGTTTTGCAATATTATCAAAATCTTTGTCATTGTGAAAAAGAGGGATATCGTTATCTATACAAATAGCTGCAATGAGGCAATCATTTGGCTTTCTGATTGTAATTCCTTTTTGCCGCAAAAACCTGTAGAGTTCAGCAGATATTATTGCTGATTTGACGGTGTCAATTTTAAGATAATTATAGGACAACAGCAATTCTTTTGTAAGAGTAAAAATATTGTCTTTTCTAATGCCTTGCAAGGTTTCCTGTAAAATAACGGGCAAGACAATTATTTCATCATCATCAATTAATTTATTGACTAATTCACTATTCTCATCTTTCACAGAATTATAATAACTGACCCAAATACTCGTGTCAATGATCGTCCCATTTATCATAAGTTCTCATTTTATCCAGATCTCCAATCCACTCTACTTTCCCCTGCAAATTTTTCATGGCTTGTCTTTTTTGCATTTTAATTAATTCTATAATCGCCTTATTCACTATCTCTTTTTTACTTTTTAATCCTGTCCATTTCATGGCATCCCTCATCAATGTATCATCTATTTCAATATTTGTTCTCATGATTTAAAATATTTTATACACAAATATACCCAATTCTATACACATCAAAATCCTCTACAAATTCTTGATAACTGCATCACCAAATTCACTGGTCTTTAGTAAAGTCCCTCCTTTCATGAGGTTATAAAAATCTATGGTCACCGTTTTATTTCTGATGGTTTTTCCTACCGCATTTGTAATCATTTCCGCGGCATCTCTCCAGCCCATATATTCCAGCATCATCACGCCACTTAATATTAACGACGAAGGATTCATGCTGTCCGTATTCGCAAACCGTGGCGCAGTACCGTGTGTAGCTTCGAAGACTGCACTGCCTGTGATATAATTAATATTAGCGCCTGGTGCAATCCCGATGCCGCCGACCTGCGCAGCGAGCGCGTCGCTGATATAATCACCATTCAGATTTAAGGTAGCAATAATAGAATAATCCTGCGGCGCAAGTAATGCCTGTTGCAAAAAATTATCAGCGATTGAATCTTTGATAATCACTTTTCCTCCGATAGCGGCAATGCGCATGTCTTCATTGGCAACCGCTTCCCCTCGTTCTTTTTTTGTCGCCTCCCATTGCGGCCAGGTATAAACATTGTTTTTAAATTCCCGTTCGGCAAGTTCATAACCCCAGTTCTTAAAAGCGCCTTCCGTAAATTTCATAATGTTGCCTTTATGCACCAATGTAACGGACGGGAGTTTATTATCAATGGCATATTGAATCGCAGCGCGGATCAATCTTTCCGACCCTTGTTTGCTCACTACTTTTATTCCAAAAGAAGTGGTTTCCGGAAAGCGAATCTTTTTTACTTTTAATTCATCCTGTAAAAAATCCAATAATTTTTTTGCATCCGGCGTCCCGGTCATGTATTCAATTCCTGCATAAATATCTTCCGTGTTTTCCCTGAAAATGACCATGTTTACTTTTTCAGGTTGCCACATTGGCGAAGGCACTCCTTCAAAATATTTTATCGGCCGAAGGCAAACATACAAATCCAAATCCTGCCGCAGCATTACATTAAGGCTACGAATGCCGCCGCCGACAGGTGTTGTAAGTGGCCCTTTTATCGCTATCAAATATTCTTTAAAAGCTTTCATGGTTTCATCCGGCATCCAGCTTTTTGTTTTATTAAATGCTTCTTCTCCGGCCAATACTTTTAACCAACTAATTTTATTTTTTCCGTGATAGGCTTTTTCAATTGCCGCATCAAATACCCGAACACTCGCGGCCCAAATATCCGGACCAATGCCATCACCTTCTATAAAAGGAATTGTTGGATTGTTGGGAACTTTTAATTTCCCATTGTTACCCATTGAAATTTTTTCTGCCATATAATTAGGTTGATTGGTTTATTAGTTTATTAGTTTATT
>Ga0164241_10002175_pt1 | contig 21858 bp, 19 predicted proteins | sample OricomyardsoilBY_FD_108780 | JGI IMG/M metagenome (GOLD analysis project Ga0164241, IMG submission 108780) | Backyard soil microbial communities from Emeryville, California, USA - Original compost - Back yard soil (BY) | ecosystem: Environmental > Terrestrial > Soil > Unclassified | place: USA... | reverse complement strand
TGGCGCCGCCCAGGCCATGCGCGATCTCGCCACGCCGGTAGTGGTACCGTGCGACAGACTTGTGGATACCTGCGGCACTGGAGGAGACAGCTCCCGCCTATTCAATGTTTCCACCGCTTCAGCGTTCGTATTGGCGGCGGCGGGAGGCAAGGTGGCTAAACACGGCAATCGCTCTGTAACCAGCACCGCGGGCAGTGCTGATGTGCTTGAGGCCGCCGGGGTCAATCTCAATCTCGATCCCCGCCAGGTTGCGCGTTGTATCCAGGAATTGGGCGTTGGATTCATGTTTGCTCCAGCGCATCATGCGGCGATGAAAAATGCCATAGGCCCTCGCCGGGAACTGGGCTTGCGCACCATTTTCAATATGCTCGGTCCATTGACTAATCCTGCAGGTGCGAAGCGGCAAGTGGTAGGTGTATTTGAACAAAGGCTTTGTGGTGTCGTGGCGGAGGTGTTGCGTCTGCTCGGTAGTGAGCATGTAATGGCCGTACGCTCATTGGACGGTCTGGATGAAATCTCACTCGCAGGACCGACACACATAGCAGAGCTGCGAGATGGTGTCGTCCGTGAATATCAAGTGGAGCCAGGGCAATTTGGTATGGAGCCGGCATCGCTGGAGGGATTAACGGTCACTTCCGCCCAAGACTCACTCGCGTTGATTCGCGACGCCTTGGGTAAACGCAGTACGTCTCAAGGAGTCAAAGCTGCGAACATGATTGCCCTGAACGCGGGCGCTGCAATTTATGTGGCGGGTATTTGTTCGGATCTAGCGACAGGAGTAGCCCTTGCCGAAGATACTATCGCCACCGGTCTTGCCGGGGAAAAATTGCAAGAGCTGGCGGAATTCAGTCAGTGTTTTGTAACCGCTTAAGCAATTGAATCGATAAAGAGAATTACCGTGACCCATACATCCACGATTCTGCGCAAAATCATCGCGCGCAAATATGAGGAAATAGCCGAGCGCAAGCGAGCGACCTCCCTGGCACAGCTGCTTAATCAGGCGCGGGATCAGGATCCGGTGCGCGGGTTTGCCCAGGCCCTCAATGCAAAAGTCCAACACGGGCGCGCGGCGGTAATAGCGGAAATAAAAAAGGCCTCTCCAAGTAAAGGCGTCATTCGAGCAGATTTCGATCCAGAGATGATTGCCCGCAGTTACGAGAAGGCGGGGGCAACTTGTCTATCGGTACTTACCGACGTGGATTTTTTCCAGGGCTCGGACGCTTATCTCCAGCAGGCCAGGGCGGCGACTGCCTTGCCGACTATCCGCAAAGATTTTCTGGTGGACGAGTATCAGGTAGTGGAAGCGCGCGCTATAGGCGCTGACTGTATTTTGCTGATTGTGGCTGCATTGGATCCCACCCAATTGCGTGATCTCAATCAGCAAGCATTAGAGCTTGGCTTGGATGTGCTTGTGGAAGTGCATGACCGCAACGAGCTGGAACTCGCTCTGCAATTGCCAAACCGGTTGGTGGGTATCAATAACCGCAACTTGCATACCTTTGAGATCAATTTGCAAACGACTTTCGATCTTTTGCCACTGATTCCCCGTGACCGTTTGGTCATTACCGAGAGCGGCATTCTCAGTCGCGGTGATGTAGCTGTCATGCAGCAGCACGGGGTGTACGGGTATTTGGTGGGAGAATCTTTCATGCGCGCGCCGGATCCGGGCAAAAAACTCGCAGAGCTGTTTGGCTTTGAAAGGCGCTTATAAAAAGTATTTTGATCGCAATAAAAAAGCCCCTGGATAGGGGCTTATGAATATCAAAATCAGGGAGTATTAACGTGTGCCGAATACAACCATGGTTTTGCCTTTAACCGAAACCAAGCCCTGGTCTTCCAGGGTTTTGAGCACGCGGCCCACCATTTCGCGAGAGCAGCCGACGATCCGACCGATCTCCTGGCGCGTAATTTTTATCTGCATGCCATCTGGATGCGTCATAGCATCCGGTTCTTTGCAAAGATCCAGCAATGTACGGGCGACCCGCCCGGTTACGTCGAGGAATGCCAAGTCGCCGACCTTACGGGTTGTTGCCCGTAGGCGCCGAGCCATTTGTGTGCCCAGGGCAAAAAGAAATTCCGGATGGTTTTCGGAAAGCTCCTGAAATTTCGCATAGCTGATTTCGGCAATTTCACATTCGGATTTCGCTCTTACCCAGGCACTCCGGTTGTCCTTTTCATCGAACAGACCCATCTCGCCGAAAAAGTCGCCGTCATTGAGGTAGGCCACAATCATTTCCCGGCCTTCTTCGTCTTCGATCAGAACTGTAACTGACCCTTTAATGATGTAATAGAGCGAGTCACTTTTGTCGCCAGCGTAAATCAGAGTGCTCTTAGCCGGATACCGCCTGCGATGACAGTGGCTGAGGAAACTTTCCAAATTCTTGACATGGGGTGAAAGAGTCACGGAAACCAAGATCGCAATCCTCGAATTTTTATTAAAGGTGTTAATTGAATTGTCGTTATCCGGCCCCTTCGAGTACCAGCTGGCACGGGCACGGCAGTATAACGCGCCCGCAATTGAATACCATACCCAGTCTGGGCCTGATCCCAGTATAGACGCCTTTGTCAACAGTGGGACGTGAAAACACCGGGTGGTATGGGATCACATGCATGTGATCCTGACCAGATCAGTGATTGGCAAGTGTTATCAAGTCCACAGTTTTCCTGATAGCCCAAAGGGCGGTTGTGATAGGCTTGCGACCGTTTTAAAAACAGGTAATGGAGAGTTCATCTTATGCGGGGAACGATCAAGTGGATGGGTGACGCCATGTTCGTGGCCGAGTCCGGTAGCGGCCATGCGGTGGTGTTGGACGGGCCTCCAGACCATGGCGGTCGCAACATGGGTATCCGACCTATGGAAATGGTTTTGCTCGGCGTTGGTGGCTGTGCGTCATTCGATGTGGTCAGCATTCTGAAAAAAGCTCGCCAGGATGTGCTCAGCTGCCATGCGGAATTGGAAGCTGAGCGCGCCGAAGGCGTACCTTCCCCTTTTACTAAAATTCATATGAAGTTTGTGATAAGGGGTAAAGGCCTTAAAGAGAGCCAGGTGGAACGGGCGGTGACCTTGTCATCAGAAAAATATTGCTCCGCCTCCATTATGCTGCGCGCTGCCGGTGTAGCGATTACCCACTCTTTCGAAGTGGTCGAAGCCTAAGTTTTATATCCTGTAGCTGCTGAGGGTCATGGCTTTTGACATGACGCGCATTAACCACTTCACCGGCTTCGGAAACTTATAACCCCCTGCGCGCAGGGCATCAGCACCGTGAGCTTCCTCTTCCCGCAGCATGGTTTGTACTACGGCGCGGGATTTCAGATCTTCTTCGGGCAACGCGCGCAGGTGGTCTCGCAAATGGGCGCTCACCTGGTCTTCGGTAGCGGCCAAAAATCCCAGGCTAAGTTTGTCGCTAATCAATCCCGCGCCTGCGCCCAGTCCGAACGACAGCCCGTACCAGAGCGGATTCAATAGGCTGGTACGGCTGCGCAGCTGGGTAAGGCGTTCTTCACACCACACCAAATGATCAATTTCCTCATCGGCGGCCAACTCCATTTTTTCCCTCACGTGCGGCAGTTTGGCGGTAAGCGCCTGGCCTTGGTAAAGCGCCTGGGCGCACACTTCGCCTGCGTGGTTGACGCGCATGAGGCCGGCTGCGTGGCGGCTTTCGGCTGGATTCAGAGTTGTATAAAAAACAGTGTCGGCGGGGGAGGAGCGGGCAGTGGCGCGGTGGCCGGGAACCAGCGTGCGCAAGGCTCGATCGAGCTGCACAATAAGCTTATCCCCGGAAGACAGTTGGGTATGTCGGGTTTGAGGCATAATCATTTCCCCTGGGTGAGCTGCCGCCACACGAGCGCAATCGGCAGGATTTTAACCAAAATCATAAGAGCGGCGAACTCCGCATCGCATGGCCGAGACATTTACGCATGAACTACAACGACCTTAGCATTCTTCTGCACTCCAATATAACGGTGCTTGTAGTGGAAACTTTTGATGAGACCCGGGCCTTATCGTTATTGCAGAAATATTTTCGCGATCAGGGATTGCCGGCTTGGCGTTGGTCGACCACAGATGGCATGCAGGCATTGGGTTTCGGCTTGCAGGTTGAAGAGCAACAGAACCAGTCCAAACCCGAGGAAATTCTCACTTATATAAAAAAGCACCAGCGCGCCAGCGCATTTGTGCTTTGTGATCTGCACCCCTATCTGGACGAGCCCAAGATGATCCGCCTGCTCAAGGACCTCGCGCTCAACCAGATGGCGGCACGCCATAAAGTGGTGTTAATCAGCCATCGATTGAAATTGCCGCCGGAAATCGCCCGCTACAGTGCGGTGCTCCAGATGAGTTTGCCCACCGAGGAGGAAATCCTCACCATGATTCGCGAGGAGGCCAAATTCTGGTCCGATCGCAACAACGGTGAGCGCATCAAAACCGATAATGTCACTCTGCAGAAACTGGTCAACAATCTCAAAGGTCTGCCGCACCAGGATGTACGACGTTTGGCGCGCGGCGCCATTGTGGACGACGGGGCGATCAGCGACTCGGACCTGCCGGAACTTGCCAAAGCCAAGTTTGCGCTCATGGATATGGAGGGTGTGTTGCATTTCGAATTCAGCACGGCGCATTTGAAAGATATTGCCGGCCTTAATCGTTTGAAGGAATGGCTCGGACATCGCAAGCACGCCATGCTAAGTGCGGATAATAAAATCAAACTGGATCCGCCCAAGGGGGTTTTATTGTTTGGTGTGCAGGGCGGAGGAAAAAGTCTGGCTGCCAAGGCGATTGCCGGTATCTGGGGGTTGCCTCTGCTGCGCCTGGATATGGCCGCGGTCTACAACAAATATGTGGGTGAGACCGAGCGCAATCTGCGGGAAGCCTTAAAGCTCGCGGATGTAATGGCGCCCTGTATTTTGTGGATCGATGAAATCGAAAAGGGCTTGGCGCAGAACGACGGTGAAAACGCTACATCCAAACGGCTTTTGGGAACTCTGCTGACTTGGATGGCAGAGCGCAAAACCAAAGTGTTCCTCGTTGCCACCAGCAACGACATCAGCGTTTTGCCGCCCGAGCTGATGCGCAAAGGCCGTTTTGACGAAATCTTTTTTGTGGACCTGCCAGACGCTGAAACCCGGCGTGTGGTTTTTGAAATCCATATGGAAAAGCGCGGCATCATCAGCAACAGCTTCGACCTGAATGAATTGTCCGGTATGACAGAAGGTTTTACCGGAGCGGAGGTCGAACAAGCGGTGGTCTCTGCCATGTACAGCGCTTCGGCCCGGGCGGAGGATCTGACAGCCGATCATATACGCGAGGCAATCGCCAACACCAAACCCCTCTCGGTGGTGATGGCAGAGCAGATGATGTTGCTGCGGGCCTGGGCATCGGCGCGTGCCGTGCCAGCGAACTAGGTTTTAATCTGAGCGCTATTTTGCGTTGAAGGGGCGGACCAGCATCGTTCAGGATGCCTGCTCATAGGTACTTCTAAAATTCGGAGATATTTAATGCCAAAGCTCTACCCCGAAGATCAGGAACGGGTGAATAAAGTCCTTAGTGAAGGTATCTATAAAGTTGAGCGCAAGCCCTTTCATTTTTGGAGGTTGATGGGGATTCTGATAGGTTGCCTGGTGCTGATCACCCTGATGGGTTATGGCTTATCCCGCTATTTCGACAAGTTTTAGCTAGCGAGCAATCACTTCCTCCAGCGATATTGCAGTGAAATCCCGCAGTGGCAGCGCCTGATAAAACATCACGTTCAGGGGTTCGGTCTTGGGCTGCTGCACCGCCAGGGAAAGCAGGTGCTCAGGACTCAGTTGCCATACCCGGAATGACCAACGGTCTGGATCGTCAGCATGACCTTCATGAAAACTCAAGTGCAGGGGGTCGGCCTTCGGGGAAAAGGACAGGGCCTGCAGAGAGATGCTGAGGCCGCGACCGCAGGCTTTGATATAGGCTTCTTTCAGCGTCCAGAGTTTGAAGAAGCGCCATAGCAAGCTCTCGTTATCACCGTCAAACAGGTAGTCATTTTCCTCTTCGGTGAAACATCGCGACGCCAAGCCGCGCACCTGCTCAACCGTTTTGATTTTTTCCACGTCCACACCAATTTCACGTCCGAGCGTCACCGCCAGGGCAACACTGTTTGATGTGTGGGATAAATTGAACTGGAGTGGCAATTCCATGGGGTTGGTTACCGCGGGTTTGCCATGACTATTCAGAACGAACCGCCAATCGGCTGGGGCCAACTGGGGTGCGTAGAGCGATAATGTGTGACGCAGGAGGGCGCGGGTGACCAGATGTTGGTGTTTATCTTTATCGAACCGGTAACGCACCCAGCGCTCATGTTCATCCGGCGTTAGCAATTGATGGTAGTGATCAAGCAGCTGGGTATCGGTGACGGTAGTGGGATCCACCAGCCAGATATGCACAGTATTGGGGGGCAGGGGATGGCTCACGGGTATCAGCCCACAGCCGCCAACAGGATTTTGGCTTCGGCCTCCGTCACCGGTTGAATGGATAGGCGCCCCTGACGGAGGAGAACCATTTGTTGCAGTCCCGGAATCTGTTTGATCTGTGGCAGGGAGAGGGGCTCTTTAAAGGTTTTGCGATGTTGAACATCCACCGCGAACCACCGCGGGTCTTCGGATTTGCTTGTGCCGTCGAAGTATTTGTTTTCCGGATCGAACTGCGCCGGGTCCGGATAGGCGATGGCGGTCACTTTGGCCAGTCCGACAATTCCCGGTGGTTTGCACTGGCTGTGGTAGATGAATACCTGATCGCCTTTTTTTACCTGATCCCGCAGGAAATTGCGGGCTTGGTAGTTGCGAATGCCATCCCAGCGGGTAGTGTGGTCGGGGGAATTCACCAAGTCTTCAATACTGAATACGTCGGGCTCGGTCTTAAACAGCCAATAGGCCATGGTCACTCCTCACTCCACACCCAGCGCAGGGGCTCGCCAAAATCATCGGTAAGCAGCTTTTTGCGCGGGCGTTTCGGTTTTTTAACATTGCTATGAGGATGCTTGCGTGCCTCCAGCGCCTGAACCACCTCATCCACAGGGGTGCGCTCCTGGCGTGGGGGATTCTGACCCAGGCTGCCGAAAAGATTGCGATTATCCAATTGGCCGCTCTGACCTCTCGGAATGGCGTTGACCATTCCTCCCGTCTGCAGATAGTCCTGCACCTGACGTTCCAGTTCCGCGCGAATTTGGGCTTTGGTGAGTAGGGGTTTCATAGGCCTCAAGGAGTTTGGCGCCACCCATAACCATAGCCCCATATGCGTTCAGAGGGAAGCCGACACCCGCGTTCAGAGCGCAGTGTGTACGTCCCGATCTCGCAATCCCATGAGGTAGAGTATGGCGTCCAATCCCAGGGTGGAGATGGACTGTTTGGCGGAAGCTTTGACCAGGGGTTTGGCACGGAAGGCAATGCCAAGCCCGGCGATGCTCAACATGGGCAAATCATTGGCACCGTCGCCCACGGCAATCACCTGCTCCAGGGAAATGCCTTCTTTAAGAGCCAATTCGCGCAGCAACTCTGCCTTGCGCTGACCATCAATCACCTGGCCCACGACCCGCCCGGTAATTTTGCCATCGACAACTTCCAGCTCATTGGCGAAAACATAGTCCATGCCCAGTCTTTTTTGGACCAGTCGGCCGAAATAACTAAAGCCGCCCGACAATATGGCGGTTTTATAACCGAGCTTGCGCAGGGTTCTAATGAGGTGCTCAGCACCTTCCGTAAGCGGCAGGCGAGCGGCGATTTCCTGTAATACGCCTTCATCCAGCCCCTTGAGCAGAGCCATGCGTCGGGCAAAGCTCGCCTTAAAATCCAGTTCTCCGCGCATGGCGGCCTCTGTGATGGCAGCAACTTGTTCACCCACCCCGGCGGCTTTGGCCAGTTCGTCGATCACTTCGGCTTCTATAAGGGTCGAGTCCATATCGAAACACACCAGGCGGCGGGTGCGCCTGTACATGTTGTCTTCCTGCACGGCGATGTCCACGTCGAGCCGCGTAGACAGCTCCATAAAGTCAGCACGCAGCTTGGCGAGATCCGGCGGGGTGCCGCGCGCGGAAAATTCCACGCAGGCTTTGCTTTTGCGGTCTGTATTTTCCAGCGGCACGCGCCCCGAAAGGCGACTGATGGCATCTATGTTGAGCCCATGATCGACCACGATGCTGGTGAGGGCGGCGATCTGGTCGGCGGTCACCCGGCGCGCGAGCAGCGTCACTATGTGGCGCTCCTTCCCCTGTTGGGCAACCCAGTCTTTATAGCTTTCTTCCGTGATGGGCTGATATTTCACCTGCATGTCCAGCTCGTACATGCGGAAGAGTATGTCTTTGAGAATCGGAGCGGATTCTTCCCCCGAAGGAAATTCCACGAGCAAGCCCAGCGTGAGATTGTCGTGAATCACCGCCTGGCCCACATCGAGGATATTTGCCTTGTGGCGTGCCAGAAGGCTGGTGACGCTGGAGGTCACTGCGGGGCGGTCTATGCCGGAAATGGTGAGCAGGATCAATTCGCGCACAAGTGTGTCGGGGCCAGTCAAAGGAGGCGGCATTATACAGAAGCACCAAGGTGAATGTTGCCGTTTGACTCTGGCCATTTACGGCATATGCCTGCGTCTGTGTGCCGGCGGTATATCGCATGCGGTACACTGCGCGGCCAGCCCTGTGCGGCTGTCGCATAACATCTAGGACTGGATCACCATACCCATGTTTAAAACCTTTCCCATGCCGCTCGTGCATTGGCGCCGTCTGCCGCCGGTGTTTTATCTGAGTATCGGCGCCCTGCTCGGATTATTGCTCACAGCGTTTGTACTGGGAGAGCGGGCATCACAGAAAAATGCGGATCTATTGCGGGACTATGGCAATGCTCTGGCACAGCTTTCCGCTCGGGAATTGGTGGATGCGTCCATAAAACACGATCTCGTCAGCATGCACGCCATCATCCAAGGGGTGCAGGCTCAACCGCGCGTGCTTATGGCGGCGGTGCATGATCTGGAGCAGAGCCTGCTGGTTCAGGCGGGGCAAATGCCCGCTCCCGGCACTCGCACCCTGGAGTTCTCCTCGCCCATCCCTCTCCACGACAGTGTTGCCGGTCATGCGGTCATCACTTTGGATGCGGAATTCGCCGGCGAAACGGCGGTGAGGTGGTCTTTGTTTGGAACGGCGTTGCTGTTGCTGATCATGGCAGGTCTGGCGCTTTACGATACCTGGGATTATGCATGGACGGTGCGTTCGATTCCCCTGACCACCCGTCGAGGCGCCGATGAGGATATCGTCGATTCTCCCGATAAGCCGGTTTGGGAGGCACCTCTTCCGCCCGAGCCCCTGTTGGAGGAGGAGACTGAAGAAAGCATGGCGAACCACAGCGACCTCGTACTTGCCATTCCCAACCGCGCGCGATTGGAGCAGCAATTGAACGGCGATCGCTTTACCGAACTCTGCGAACAATTTGATGCAACTCTTGACGCCGTGTTTGCCCTCTACGGCGGCTCGCGGGTGGGGGCACCTACGGCGGCGGGCATCTATTGCATTCGCTTCACGAGCAGTGAAAGTCCCTCAGAAGCCGCCTTCCGTGCCGTGTGTAGTGCGCACTTGATCTATGAGCTGAACCAGCACCACCGCGTCCGCTTCCAGGTGCTCGCGGAAATCTGCCATCCCGACTGCGACGTTAAACTCGCCGTAACCGATACCGGCATATTCATTCAAAGCCTTCTGCTTGATGAGCTGCTGCAAGCGCGCATTGAAACATCTGTTGTGGATGCAGAGCGGGTCTGTCTCACCGGCTTCAAGCCACCTTTTGCTTCTCTGCTGGAGCGTCAGCAGGAGCAACTTTTAGTCGATTGAATAACTCAATGTGCGTGGAAGTGATAAGGCTAACGAGAGCCAGGTTGAAGCTGACAGTCAACAGCGGTATGAAAACGCAGGCAAAAAAAAGCCCACGCATCTTGTATGCGTGGGCTTCTAGATGACCAAATTCACTTAGACGCGATTGCGACGTTCGCGTCGGATAGCAACCAAGCCGCCGATCAGAGCCAGAGCCAAACCGGCATTGGCAGCGTCGATTTCCGGTACTTCATGAGCCGGAGGGGTTACAACGGGTGGTTTTACAGGCGGCTTAACCGGTGGTTTTACCGGAGGTTTTACACACAAAAAAGGCAATATTTTGCAGACAAAATTGACGCCTGGCTTGTTGTGGCCAAAAGTTGCGAAGCTGGGGGAAGCAGTCAGTGCGAACATGGCAGCTACACCCAGTCCTATCAGTTGTTTTTTCATTGGTAGATTCTCCTCATTAGTTTCACGGCGGTCCCCCAAGGGATCGTGTGGCATACGCGAAGTGTTAATAGCAGTTGGCGTGCCAAGTTGCTTTTTTTGGAAAAATCCTATTTAAATCAAGGTTAACGTTTAATCACAGTAGTGGCGCCAAAGGCCGATGTTAAATTTCCCGACTGGCGTATATTGCGTTTTCGGGGCGCCATATAACCAGCGGTCTGGGTCCGCAATATACGACGCTGTCAATCGGTTACAAAAAACCAGCTAAAGCCAGTTCCGGACTAGTTGGAGATCAAAAAATGCTCAAATTGGCGATGTTTCTGCATCAACAAATTATCGACATCCCGTGTAATTCCTACATCAATCCTGCTTAGATGATGGGTTTTTTTGCCAAAGAGCCTTCACGCATCCATAACCACCAAGGGCAAGAAAACCAACCGCCACACCGATCACCAGTGGCGATACATGATTGATCCAGCTACCGAATGTGAGTGCTTGATCGTGCAGCCAATGTTCCAGGGGCGGCAGACCATGCAGGATGATCCCTCCCCCTACAAGGAACATGGCGAGGGTGCCCAGGACGGACAGGAGTTTCATCAACCATGGAGCGAGGGAGACCAATAAAAGGCCCAGTTGTTTTAAGGGAGATGGACGGCGGCTCAGGTAAAGCCCTGCATCGTCCAGTTTGACTATCCCGGCGACAAAACCGTAAACGCCGATTGTCATGATCACGGCGATAAGAGATAAAACGGCAACTTGGATACCCATGGGCTTGCCGGCGACCGTACCCAGCGTAATGGCGATGATTTCCGCAGACAATATAAAGTCAGTGCGTATGGCGCCTTGGATCTTGGCCTGTTCAAAAGCCACCATATCCACATTCACGTCGCTCACCGCCTGCGCCAGCGCCTCATGTTCCTGCTCTTTATGAGGAGAGAAATGATGGAGCACCTTCTCCACCCCTTCAAAGCATAGGAATGCCCCACCCGCCATCAGCAGAGGAATCACCGCCCAGGGCAGAAATGCGCTGATCACCAGGGCGGCCGGTACCAGGATCAGCTTGTTGCGCGCGGATCCCATGAATACTTTCCACACGACTGGCAGTTCGCGCTCCGCCCGGACACCGCTCACTTGTTCCGCGTTCACCGCAAGGTCATCCCCCAGGACACCCGCAGTTTTTTTTGTGGCCATTTTGGTCATGATGGCCACGTCGTCGAGCAGAGTGGCTATGTCATCTAAAAGACTTAATAAGCTGGCTCCGGCCATGAAAATCCTCGTCAGTGCAATGTGTGATCGTGAAAGGGTTGCAGTTCGATGTGGCGCAGTTGGTTGCCGGCCAGGGTGATCCAACCGTGATAACGGCGGTCGCCCCGCGCGGCGAATTCAAAACGGAAGGTACGCATAAGCTGAAGCTCGCCGCCATGCCCGCGGGCCAAACGCAAGCGGCACAGTACGGCACTTTGATCCAGGAATTGCAATCCCTGCCGAGTCACATGATCCCTCGCCAGTCCCGCTGCACGGCGGCTCAATTCGGAATGGCGGAGCCAAAGCGACACCAGCGCAGCAATACCAACCAGCGAAAACAAAAATTCAATGGACATGGGGAGCTCCCAAACTCAGGCCGTGCAGTATACAAATTCAATTGGGTGGTAATGCTGGAGAGGGGGATTTTTATACGGGTGTTAAAAGATTAAAGCCGGTTACCTTGGGTAACCGGCGCACTGGGACATCAACAAATCGAACAGAAAAAGAGGGAAGAAAGGACGACCTTACAGACAGACGCGATCAAACTTTCTCCAAATCCTCTTTTTCGCTCTGAATTCGCAGATAGACCTCTTCGCGGTGCACCGGAACATCTTTAGGGGCGTTGACACCGACTCGGACTTGATTGCCTTTAATGCCGAGTATGGTGAGCTCGACATTGTCGCCAATCATCAATTTTTCTCCGGCTTTTCTTGACAGAATTAACATGGCTACTTCTCCTTTCTTGGGACTTTGTCTTGAATTTATCTCAATAGATGAGACGGTGATTCGGTGGCGTAAATACCCGGAAGGGCATTTGCATCCACCCATCGCCAAAGACATTCAACCGTTTCAGGAAGATGATTTCTCTGATGGTTGTACTGACTCTGCGAATCTGTTTCGGTTGAACAGCAAACCTGCATTTGCTGCACAGCCAGTTCGATCTGGCCAAGACCCTGGCGGTCGCGATAAAGGTGCGAGCGGAACAGGATCAAGGTAATTATTTCGGTCAAAGAACACAGCTCAAGCAAATAGCCGCATCCTGCCTGGTCCGCCTTTTCTTTTACCTCAGCAATGTGATGCATCAGCTGGTTGCGGTTTTCCAAAGTAAATACAAAGCAGTTATCAATGCTGGCGCTAACATTGGCCAGGACCTCCTCCAATTGTCTCACCGCGCCTTCTAGTGCGATGTCTTCTTCCGCACGTATACCTTTTGGTTTTGTAGGGCTGCGGCCGGATTTCAAGCAATCATCTCTGCCATGCACGGATGCTTGCTCCGCTGACGATATTGCTGCGCCGTCACTCACTCGCTGGCTCCAACTACTGATAATTGCTGACAGTTGTATGTAGAGCAGCAATAATGCCAACTATAAATTCTGTTAAAAACAGAAGGTTAAATACATGTTGTTTTTGCGGAAGCAACATTGTTTGCAGATTTGCGTAATAGAGGATGCCAAACCGCAACCTCTGTCGCAGGGGCATGTGGTGGTGAAAAGTGGATAAAGATGAATGCGTTACTTTTCCCGGGCGCGGATCAGGCGCTTATTGAGGGCTTGGCGTGTGATGCCCAGAAGATGGGCTGCAATACCCTGGTTTCCGTCGGCTTTTTTTAGCGCCGCCTGAACCAATGCTTCCTCCGCCTCCTTCAGGGTGGGTAGAGGGTCGTCAACAGAGAACAATGTATTGGAGCCGACACTGATGCGCGCTTCGGCCTGCTGTTCGAGGCCCATGGCGCTGCGAAAACTTTGCAGGCCGAGCGTGGCGCCCTTTTGGCGGGCCACTGCATCGAACACCATTCCCTCCAATTCCCGCACATTGCCCGGAAAACGATAGGTATTGAGCAGCTGATAAAGCGCGACGGGAATTGCGGGGGCGGCGATATTGAGTTCCGCGGCGGCTTTTTCGCAAAAGCGTTCTACCAGGGCGGGAATATCATCAATGCGCTCGCGCAACGCAGGAATTTGAATGTGGTGAGGTTTGAGGCGGAAATACAAATCCTGCCGGAATTGATTCAGTTCCAGCGCCTTTTTCAGATCCACATTGGTGGCGACCACTACCCGTGCGTTGGATAGCCGCGGCTGGTCTTCACCCAGGGGATAGTATTCCCGCTCCTGTAACAGGCGCAGCAATTTCACTTGGGATGGAATGGAAAGGTCGCCAATTTCGTCGAGAAACAGCGTGCCGTTCTGAGCGGAAGCGATAAGACCTTCGCGTTTGGTTTCCGCCCCGGTAAACGCGCCTTTTTTATGACCGAACAAAGTATCGGAGAAAGTGGTGTCGTCCAGGCCGGAGACGGTCACCGCCACAAATTCCCCGCTGCGCCCGGATGCCAGGTGCACCGCCCGCGCAAAAAGCTCTTTGCCTGTGCCGGTTTCGCCGGTGATCAACACGGGCTGGGAAGTGCGACTGATGGCTTCCATGTAGCAAAACAGATCCTGCATGGATTCGTTTTCGCTGATGATGTGTTGAAACGCGGACGGTTTTTGCAGGCTGCGCGACAGCAGCCGTGCGCGCAAGGAGTCGATTTCATCGCGAAGGCTGCGGGTTTCCACAGCGCGGTGCACCGCACTGATAAGGCGGGTTTTTTCCACCGGCTTGACCAGATAATCCACCGCGCCGGCGCGCATGCAGCGCACCGCCAGTTCGACTTCGTTGGCGGCGGTCATGATGATCACTGGGATTTCCGGATGGTGCTCCGCAAATTGCGCCAATAGGGCTTCGCCTCCGAGGTGCGGCATATTCAGATCGATCAACGCGGCTGCCACCGGATTCTCTGCAACATAAGGCAGTGCTTCGCGGCTGTCTCCAAGGGTCACTACATTGGCTATGCCGGCTGTGCGCAGTGCCAATGCCGTACTGCGCAAAATCTGGCTTTCATCATCCACCAGCAAAACAGGCAGGGTTTCGGTCGTATTTGTCACAGAAGGGCTCACTGTTATCGATATTTTTATGGGCACCTGTGCGAACCGCAAAGGCGACTGTGCAAATCCATAGCGGCCAGCAAGTTGTGCGCCATGCGCCTGCAATTGGCAGTTTGCGTGGCGCAGGCGCACGCCGCAGTGGGATCAGGGTTGCAACCAAAGTTGCTGGATTTTCCGGGAGATAAGAAAAGCAGCATTTTGCTTGGCATTCCGCCGGGGTAGGCGATTGAGTGATGCAACTTTTGTCGCAGGGGTCATGCGTCGAATTCTTTATTCGGGGAGGCTTTCACGGGCAGTTGCATACGCATGGTGGTGCCACCACCCGGTGCCTGCAGGGCCTCCAACTGGCCGCCGTGTTCGCGCAACAGGCGGAAGGAAATGGACAAGCCCAACCCCGTGCCGCCGCGCTCCTGCTTGGTCGTGAAAAATGGATCGAAAATATGCGGCAGGTGTTCGGGCGCTATACCGCTGCCATTGTCCGTCACATCGCAAATCACGCAGGCATCACGTCGATAGGTGCGCACCAGAATGCGGGCTTCCGGACCGGACACCGCGTCCATGGCGTTGGTGACCAGGTTGACGATCACCTGTTCGAGGCGCTGTGAGTCGCCCCAGATCTCTGGCAAATCGTCGGCCAGATCGTAGGTCAGTTGCAGCTGGCGTTTATCGAGTGCCGAGCCGAGCAGCGTGCGGGTCTTGTCGATGACTTGATTGAAATTGACTGCCAGAAATTCCGCATTGTCCCGGGGCCGTGAAAAGTCCTTCAGATCCTTCACTATGCGGTCAATGCGCCGACTGGAATCTTTGACGTCCGCGAGCAGCTCGGGCAGGGCGTGCATAATCTCGAAGAGCGCCATACCGTTGAACTGTGCGGATTTTTCCTGTTCATCAAGCCGTTCTTCCAGCAGCTCCAGCAGATGCCGGGTAAAGCCGTCCAGCAGTTCGGCGTTCATTTGTATAAGGTGGTTGGGGTTGTTGATCTCATGCGCCACCCCCGCGACCATGGTGCCGAGGGACGCGAGTTTGTCAGCGCGCACCAGTTGTTTATGCTGCGCTTCAGCGGTCGATTCCGCCAATTTGTGCTCCGTGACATCCATGGAAATACCGAATACCCGCCCGGAATCGCGGCCGCCGCTATAGAAGGGCGCCATGGTGCCACGCATGTATCGCACAGCACCGTCGGTGCGCACTATGCGATATTCGTGCGCCAGGGCATTTCCCTGCAAGGCGCCAACGAGTGCGCTTATCCGCTCGCGGTCATCCGGGTGAATCTGGCGGAAGAAATCCGCCAGCGTCGGTCGAAAGGATTGCGGTGGATGGCCGAAAAGACGGAAGAATTCATCACTGCAGCTGAGGAGCTGGGTTTTGCGGTCGAGAATCCAATGACCCAGATGGGCGATCGCTTGGGCTTCCGCCATGCGTGCCTCGCTTTCGATCAGCGCCTGTTGGCTGCGCTTGCGTTCCTCTTCGGCGCGCCGACGCTCGGTGATGTCCATGATGATGCCAAAGGTGGTGCTCACCCTGTTGTTTTCAACTGTCTTGCGCGCCGTCGCCTGCACATGACGCACTTCACCACTGGGCCAGAGGATACGGTGTTCGGCACCTATGGAAGGGGTTTTGGGATCGGACAACTGGTGCAGCACCGTTTCGCGGTCATCCGGGTGAATGCGTTGTTGAAGCTGCACCCAGGTTTGCGGTGGATCACCGATGGGATCAAACCCGTAGATGCGTGCGAATTCATCGCTCACCTGCAACTGATCGCCCAGGGTTTTGTAAACCCAATGCCCCATATGTGCCAGTGCCTGTGCCTCGCCCAGGCGCGCTTGGCTCAAACTCAATTGCTGCTCACGATTCTCCAATTCACGCTGAGCCAGCACCCGCTGGGTGATTTCCACCGCTATTCCCCAGATGGTTTTGATCTCACCGTTATTGATAAGGCAGGTGAGGCTGCTGGAGAACACCCGCTCGCGCCCTTGGGAATCCGTAAATTGACTGATCCAATCCTTCAAACGGTAGTGGTTGTGCACCAAGGCCTGCCAAAGGTCCGGGTTTAAAAAATACAGCTGGTGCCAGGGGCCGCCTATTACATTCAACCGGCTGGCAGCGGCGGTCAGGTGTGTCGCTATGTCGTTGAGTTCCGCGAGTACGGCGTATCGCTGCAGCTCATCCGCCTGTTGACTCTGGGGGCTGGCGACGGTGATCGTCTGGGCAATTTCGCATCGCCATATGGCCTCGGGATTGTTTTCCACCAGCGCGTAGTACCGGCTCTTTTCTTCGCGGATTTCCCGGTCGTAAATATTGAGTTTGGTGCGCAGGTGGTTGACGGCCTGGGCCAGTTCGTCCAATTCGTCCCGATGGTGGGTCGGGCGTTGCAGTGATAGGGGTACGGCATCACCAATGTAGGGAGTGCTTTCCAGGTATTTGGCCACACGGCGTACATGGCGCATCACCAGCCGGTCAAAAAGCAAACCCACCATCAGCGCCACCGCCAGGGTGTACAACGCGTTAATAAAAAACACCAATCCGGCATGACCGAGCATTTTTTGTCGGACGGGATGCAGGGATGCGTAAAGTTCCAAGCTGCCCAGTGTGTGCCGGCTGCCCTGGTAGACGTGTTCGATCGATACGAGGCGCGACAGCGTCGCTTGGCCTGGTCGAGGAATCTGGCCAGAGGTGAGTTGGATCGTCTCTCCGGAAACGCGGGCACCCGAGGTGTGAGGCATGGCGACAATGCCGTCGAGCACCAATCGCGCCTGGTTTTCGTCCAACGACCACATCGCCGCCCGCAGTAAAGGCAGGGCGCTGTGTTCCGCTATATCCATTTCGCCACGGATTGCCGTCAATTCATTTTGATAGGTCCAATAAAGCTGCAGCGCAGACGTCAGCAGCGAAATCGTGCCCCCCAACAGCAACAGGCCGACAATCAATTTTTGCCGCAGGGAGATTTTTTTCATGGCGGGCCGATGTGAGTCCATTTTGGTCGCAGTTTATGTCAGTCGGGCGCGGCTTGTCCCTCGGCACTTCAGGGCGCGTCGCTACACCGGCTCCCACGCCTGCGCTATAATCCGCGCGCTTTTCGCGGGGGGATTCCGTCGAACCTGGTCAGCACGCCCTCAGCTTCTCCAATCGCCTTAACTCAGCAGGTACTCAGATGTCGATCGACAAGCCCACTATTGTTTACACCGAAACCGACGAAGCCCCGGCATTGGCCACCTATTCCCTGTTGCCCATCGTTCAGGCATTTGCCGCCGCCGGTGGTGTAGACGTGGTAACCCGGGATATTTCCCTGTCTGGACGCATCATTGCCAATTTCTCCGATTTCCTGACCCCCGCCCAACGCCAGGAAGACGCCTTGACGCAACTGGGTGAGCTGGCGACAAAACCGGAAGCCAATATCATCAAACTGCCCAACATCAGTGCCTCTATTCCGCAATTAAAAGCTGCGATCAAGGAATTGCAGAGCAAGGGCTATGCGTTGCCCGATTATCCGGAGGAGGCCAGAACCGAGCAGGAAAAGGACGTTAAAGCGCGCTACGACAAAATCAAGGGCAGCGCCGTGAACCCGGTTTTGCGGGAAGGCAATTCCGATCGCCGCGCGCCGCCGTCGGTGAAACAGTACGCGCGCAAGAATCCCCACTCCATGGGCAAGTGGAGCGCGGACTCCAAAACGCATGTGGCGGCGATGACGACAGGGGATTTCTACGGCAGCGAAGCCTCTGTCACTGTGGCGCAGCCCTGCAAAATCAAAATCGAACTGGCGGCCACCGACGGCAAAACCATCGAGCTGAAAAAATTCTTTGCGCTGCAAGCCGGCGAAATCATCGACGCCTCCGTACTGAGTAAAAAAGCCTTGTGCGAATATCTGGCTGGGGAGATAGACGCGGCAAAAGAGCAGGGCGTTTTGTTATCGCTGCACTTGAAGGCCACCATGATGAAGGTTTCGGACCCCATCATTTTTGGCCACGCGGTCAAACAGTTTTACCAGCCGGTATTTGCCAAACACGCCGCGCTTTTTGATGAACTGGGTGTGGACGTGAACAATGGCGTAGGCGATCTCTACACCAAAATACAATCCTTGCCGCCGGAAAAGCGCGCCGCCGTAGAAGCGGATATTCAGGCGTGTTATGCCCAGCGTCCGGCACTCGCCATGGTCAACTCGGACAAAGGCATTACCAATTTGCATGTGCCGAGCGATGTGATCATCGACGCATCCATGCCCGCGGCTATCCGCTCTTCCGGTCAAATGTGGGGCACCGATGGAAAATTGCACGATACCAAGGCACTGATTCCTGATCGCAGCTATGCGGGGGTTTACCAGGAGACGATTGATTTCTGTAAAAAACACGGCGCTTTCGATCCGCGCACCATGGGCTCGGTACCCAATGTGGGTCTGATGGCCCAGAAAGCCGAGGAATACGGTTCACACGATAAAACCTTCGAAATTCCCGCTGCCGGTGTGGTGAAGGTAGTGGATGAAGCGGGCAAGGTTTTGCTGCAGCACCCGGTGGAGCAAGGCGATATATGGCGCATGTGCCAAGTGAAAGATGCACCCATTCAGGACTGGGTAAAACTGGCGGTCAATCGCGCGCGCTTAAGCAGCACGCCCGCGGTATTCTGGCTCGACCGTAACCGCGCCCACGACCGCGAGTTGATTCTCAAAGTGGAAAAATACCTGCAAAACCACGATACCAGCGGCCTGGATATCCGCATTCTGTCTCCGGTGGAAGCCACTCGTTTTTCGCTGGAGCGCATCAGGGCCGGTCAGGACACCATTTCCGTCACCGGTAATGTGCTGCGGGATTACCTCACCGATCTTTTCCCAATCCTGGAATTAGGCACCAGCGCGAAAATGCTTTCTGTAGTGCCGTTGATGAACGGCGGTGGCTTATTTGAGACCGGCGCTGGCGGGTCTGCGCCAAAACACGTGGAACAATTTATTGAGGAGAATTATCTGCGGTGGGATTCCCTCGGTGAATTCCTGGCGCTTGCCGCCTCGCTTGAACATTTGAGTCAGGTGACCGGCAATAAAAAAGCCCAGGTGCTCGCCAATACGCTAGACAAGGCGACAGCAAAGTTCCTCGACACCGACAAGTCGCCGTCGCGCAAAGTGGGCGGCATCGACAATCGCGGCAGCCATTTTTATCTGGCGATGTATTGGGCCCAGGCACTGGCCGAACAAACCGATGATGCGGAATTAAAAGCCCGCTTCAGCAAAACCGCCGAGGCCATGACCCATCAGGAAAAAACCATAGTGGCGGAATTGAATGGTGTGCAGGGTAAAGCGGTGGAAATAGACGGTTATTACCGTCCGGATGCCGCCAAAACTGCGAAAGCGATGCGCCCCAGCGCATCCCTGAACGCCATCATCGCCGCTGTTTAATTCACATCTACGGCACCGGCTTTAATGCCGGTTGCCGCTTTTGTTCCTCCGTGTGTGACCGTGATGGACCCGAACCACAAAAGGTTTGGTTCTTGCTAACAAAATGCCATTCGACCCAGCGGATCGATCCAGCTGCGGCCGCTATACTTCCACTTCTTTTCAGACGATAAGAATTCCGGCCATTCCGGTGTGAGTGAACTGACCCGATGAAGCGAAAAGAAATTCTGGACCGCATTTTTCACTCTGTAGAAACCATTGTCCTCAACCGGCAACATCCGGTGACGGGGCTCCTGCCCGCCAGCACAGCCATCAATTCCCACGGCGATTACACCGATGCGTGGGTGCGCGATAACGTCTATTCGATCATGTGTGTGTGGATATTGGGCTCGGCGTATCGCAGATATGGGGACGTGGAGCGTTACGACCAATTGGAACAGGCCACCATCAAGCTGATGCGTGGATTGCTGACGAGCATGATGCGGCAGGCGGCGAAGGTGGAGAAATTCAAGCAGACGCTCGATAAAAATCACGCGCTGCACGCCAAATATGACACCAACACCGGATTGGGGGTGGTTGCGGACGATGCCTGGGGACACTTGCAGATTGATGCCACTTCCCTTTATCTCCTGACCCTGGCTCAGATGACCGCGTCCGGTGTGCGCATTATCCGCACTTTTGACGAGGTGGATTTCATCCAGAACCTGGTGTACTACATCGCCAGCGCGTATCGCACGCCGGATTTTGGTATCTGGGAGCGCGGCAACAAAATCAACAATGGCAAAACCGAGATCAACGCCAGCTCTGTGGGAATGGCCAAGGCTGCTCTGCAGGCGCTCGATGGCTTTAATCTTTTCGGCAAGGATGCGAGCCCGCGTGCGGTGGTGCATTCCGTGGCGGATGCCATATCCCTCGCCCGCAATACCCTGGCGCGGCTGCTGCCGCGGGAGTCCCTTTCAAAGGAGACCGACAGCGCACTGCTCAGCATCATCGGTTTTCCTGCGTTTGCTGTCGGCGATAAAACGCTGATCACCAAAACCCGCGATACGATTCTGGGCAAGCTCAGCGGCAATTACGGCTGCAAGCGCTTTCTTTGGGATGGCCACCAGACGATGCTCGAGGAGAGTTCACGGCTCTATTACGAACACTCGGAATTAGCGAGTTTTGAACACATCGAATCCGAATGGCCGCTGTTTTTCACCTATTTGTTTATCCACGCGTTATTCGACGGGAACGAGACCACCGCCAAACATTATCGGGACAAGATTGAATCCCTCATGGTGGAGGTAGACGGTACCAAGTTGATCCCCGAGCTCTATTTTGTGCCGCGGGATCGGATAGAGGCGGAAAAGCAAAAGCCGCGCTCACAGCCACGGGTGCCCAATCAGAACGTGCCGCTGGTCTGGGCGCAGAGCCTTTATTATGTCGGCTTGCTGTTGGATGAGGGGCTGGTGTCGCGCGACGATGTGGATCCCCTGCGGATGCGTCGCCGATCGCGTCAGCTTTCCAAAACCCAGATCGCCCTGGTGGTTCTTGCAGAGAACCAGAAGGTGAAGGAGCATTTGGCGCAATTCGGCGTGATCGCCGAGACCCTGCAGGAAATCCGGCCCATCAACGTGCTGACGGCACCGAATCTTGTGGAGGCTTACACCCACGTGGGCGCCAACCGGCGTCTGGACTTGACCGGCCGGCCGCGCCGGCGTCTGCAAAGCTTGGCCACGTCGCAGATTTATGAGATCAACGGCAAGTCCTGTTTTTGTCTCTCTTGGGTGCAAAGCGAGTACAGCGACTACCGCGTCTACGATGCCCAACTGATGGCCAACAACATAGAGCGTGAATTGGTGCATATACGCACCCACTGGATGAACCAGGAGATCGCCGTGTTCACGTGGCTGGTGGACGAACATTTCTGCGGCACACACAACGCTGATGTTTTATTTCGCACTCTGCGCGACCTGCAGTTGCGCACGCGCTCCGAGCAGGTGGGCTATGCCTCCGCCAAACTGGCGATACGCGCCTCCCGGGTCAACCGGATGCTCGCCCCGGAATTCCAATT
>Ga0164241_10002174_pt1 | contig 21858 bp, 26 predicted proteins | sample OricomyardsoilBY_FD_108780 | JGI IMG/M metagenome (GOLD analysis project Ga0164241, IMG submission 108780) | Backyard soil microbial communities from Emeryville, California, USA - Original compost - Back yard soil (BY) | ecosystem: Environmental > Terrestrial > Soil > Unclassified | place: USA... | reverse complement strand
GAATAGCCCAAGCAATTGCGCCCGCGTCCAGCCAACCTCGAGGTACGGAATCACCGTGGGCTCGTGGCCAGCAGCGCGGATGATGGCGAGCGCGTTGCGCGACGTCCCGCATTCGGGATTGTGATAGATGACGACGTTCATTGTTCTCCTCGGCAGGGCACGTACGACGGTGCGCATGGAGACTCCATAAAGAAAGATCGTGCCAAACACCAAAACCCATTCTGAGCGGATTCTCTTGGCCAGTCACTGCCCATCGATTGAACCAATCCGTGCCAAGACCGGGCTTCTTGTTCCGGTCTTCGCCGAAGGTGCGTCCCAACAGCCGAGCAACAAGGCACACATGCCAAAACCCAAGAAATCCGGCGAGGCGGTCAGCTGCAGAACTCCGTGAAACGCGAACGCGACCAACAACCCCAAGTGCCGTGTTTGACGCGCCAGCAATGCCGGCCCCAACGAAAGTTCCAATCCGACCACGAGCCAGGCCGCCACGCTGCGCGTCATCTGTGAGTGCAGACCGATGCTGATGAAGGGGCCCGTCAGCAAGCCCGACCGCTGCAGGAGCTCGAGCGTGCGACCATCCAACCAGTCGACGCGCAGCTTGTACAACCCAGCCCAGCAGTAGATCGACGCCAGAAAGGTGCGAATCAGCCAGCGACTGGATTCAGGAAAACGAACCGGCGCACGAAACAGACTCAGCGCCGCGCCCGCATCTGTGAACGACAAGACGATCGCAGCCAAATACAAGTAAACTACGGTAAACACGAATTGAAACGGATCATCGATCAGGATCAATAGGCCGCTCAGCCCGCAGAGCAGACCAGTGACCTGCACGCGATATCCAATCGTAAAACAGACCGCCGCGACCGTGCGCACGACACACAGCAGCGCGACGATTGCCGAAGGGAGGGAGGCCACTGTCCAACGCCCGTCGGGCCAACCCAACAAGGGGTACGCGCTGCGCAAGAAGGGCTGATCGAGAAGCGCCAAAATCGGTGTGGTCCGCAATAGGAGCAGCGCGCCTATGGCGACACGCGACCAGCCGAGCCGACGGACGTCGGACATGCTGCCTCCCTTCGCGAGCTCCGCACTGGTGCGTCGAGCGTTGCCCGTTCTTCGAGCGCCAATTTCACGTGCTCTGCGCCGCTGACTTCGCACGCGAGGAGAGTGAGCTTCACCAAGTTGCGTCGCAGCGAAGGGCCCGAGGAGGTGAACTTGAAATTCTCTGCGCCGCCGAGAGCCGTCCGCAAGCTCCCCGTCGCTGCCTTCGCTAGCTCGCTCGCACCCACACTTCGATGCCGGCCTTCCTTCGTGGCGTCAATCCGAAGTCGAAACGACGCGCTCTTCGCATACATGCTCCAAGCGAGTTCGGGATCGCCGAATAGCCATCCAGAGCCCGGCACCAGCACGCACAAGACGATCGCAATGACCACATGTGACGGGTGGCGAGCGCCCTGCCAGGGACTGAGTGTGAGCTTCACTATTTTTCGGTGGTCGACCCGACGCAGGTACCGTTCGAGCAACGCTCGGGGCACAGGAGCGTGGACGACGTCCAGCGGCAGACATGCGCCACGCACGCTCCCGAAGAATAGTAGGTCAAATGCAGACTATCAGCACAGACAGATGACGGCGGTGAAGTGCATTCCTCGGTCGTGCCCGCGGCACCCGCGCTATCGCCCGCGTGACCGCAATCAGCGTCGGGCGCCGATGTGCCGCCAACTCCACCAGACCCGTCGCCAGGATCCAGGTTCCCAACGCCACCTATTTCGACTTGGATGAGCCTGCCAGCCTCACCAGCCGTGCTTGCACTGGGACCGCCGCCAGCCGCACGCAGTTCGTCGTCGCTGGTTTTCCCGCAACCCACAAACGCCATACCGGCGCAGAATGAAAGAAAAGCCAATTTGGAGCTGAACCAAATCATTTGGAGCATCCCCAAGAGCCGGACAGGTGCACGAACAAGGCCTATGTCTTTGCCAAGCCATTTCGATCATACCGCGATCTGCCGATGCCGGTGAATCGGCTTAGTGCCCGCTGGGCTTCCAATGAGGCTCGATGTTCCCGGTGATGGCGTCGGTTCATGGGTCGACTCAAGCATGTCCGAGCGAAAGTGGGCGCGTGTGGCGCATTCGTTTGCGGGGTTAACTAACGGAGAGTGCTGTCGCCTGCCTGACCATTGGGTGCGAACTTCACGCAATGGTGTCACAGGTCGTGACGCTTCGTTCCGTCGACAATACCTCGCGCTTCCCGATCCTAGCGATCGCTCCCGTTTCATTGCGATCGAATCTGGGTTGGTCCGACGCTTCGTGAGCGCTCGGCATCGGTCGACCGATTTTTGGATCGTGCGCGAAGGTCCGCTCGGCGCGCGCCTCTAAATCTTCCGATTGCACATCAACCCGGGGCTGCTGGTCGTCGCGGCGAGCCTTCCCTATTGGAGCGAAAATCATGAGCAGACGTGTACGAGCGATTCGCACTGCATCGATGTGGCTCGTTTCAGGCAGCTTCGCGCTCGCCGCTTGTTCGGGCGAACAGGGTTCTGACGTTGCCCAGCAGCAAGCCGAACTAACCAGCGCACCCAAGTCAGAATCAGCAACCGTCATTCTTTCGTCACTGCCTAGCGCCACGAACGAGCATTCCGCGCCCACCCTTCACCGTCCGATCGTCAAGGCACAGCCACAGTCCCTGAGTCGACCGGAAGCGCGGTCGCTGGCGGCTTCCGCAGCGAGTGCTGCTGCACCAAGCAGTTCGCCGAGCACAGCGCCGAAGACCACGTTTGAAGGGCAAGGAGATACTGGCTGGGCGCCACCGGATACCAATGGCGCAGTGAGTTCTCAGTTCGTCGTTTCTACGGTGAACAACCGCATCACCGTGCGCAATCGCGCGGGCACCTCGTTGAGCACGACCGATCTGGATGTGTTCTGGAGCACGCTCCCCACCACGGCCAGCTCCTTCGACACGCGCGTTCGCTTCGACCCGTACGGGCAACGCTTCATCATGATCTCCGCGGGTTCATTGGGCGACACGCCCAATTCCGGATTGTTGATCGCCGTCACCAAGACGAGCGACCCCACCGGCGCCTGGTACCAATTCCGTGTCAAAGCAGACCCACAAAGTCAGGCGTGGCTGGACCATCCGACGATCGGGTTCAACAAGAAATGGATCGTGGTCAGCGGCAACATGGTTGGGGCGGACACCACGGTTTGGGTGTTCAACAAGGCGCAACTGTACGCTGGTACCAACACGTACCGTGCGCTACCGGGCGTCGGTTGGACCACGCAGCCAGCCGAAACTTACGACGCGAATCTCGACGATCTCTACATGCTGCGGCTCAACGGCGACAGCGGCGTCGTGCTGTACAAGGTGACGGGCGCCGTCGGGAGCGAAACCATTCAGACCGTGGCGAGCGTGGCCGCACCGCAAACCTGGACTCAGTCTCCGCAGGCGCCACAGTCCGGTAGCGCGCGATTGCTCGACACTGGCGAGGACTGGCTGCTCGATGCGGTCTACCGCAACGGGTCGATTTGGGGGACTGACACGGTGCAGCCCAATTCCGGGCCAACACGCAGCGCTGTGCAATGGTGGCGCGTGAGCACGAGCGGCGCGTTGCAGGACTTCGGTCGCATCGACGATCCGACCGGTGTCGCGTTCTACGGCATGTCGTCCATCGCGGTGAACAAGAACAACGACGCGCTGATCGGCTTCACTCGTTTCTCCGCGGACACCTTTCCGAGCGCGGCCTATGCTTTCCGGATGAGCGCGGATGCCGCGGGCACATTCCGCAGTCCGCTCGTGTACCAGGCGGGCCTCGGTGCATATGCGGGGGGCGATCGCTGGGGCGACTTCAGTCACACCCAGGTCGATCCAACCAACGACACGGATGTTTGGACGGTTCAAGAGTATTCGCGCGGCACGAATGGCTGGGACACCTGGTGGGCAGACGTTACGCCCTCGAGCACGGCTTGCTCCACCAACTCCGATTGCGACGATCACGTGTTCTGCAACGGCACCGAGAGCTGCGTATCGGGTGCGTGCGCCGCTGGCGTCGGCTGGGGAGCCGCGTGCTTCAACGCCACTACGCTGTCGCGCTACCAGAACTCGGGCTTCTTAGGCACCGGAGAGCGTTGGTTCGTGGTGACTGACGAACCCAATGGTTGGCAAGCTGCCAACGTGCAAGATCGCCAAATTCGCGTGAACGGCGTCCTAGTGACGCCGGGCAAAATGCCGTTGCCCGCAAAGGTTGACGGCAAGCGCTACTTCCAGTTTACCGCAGGGTCCGCGAACTACGCTTCGTGGAGCTTTTGGTGACATGAGCGCGCGCGGCTCGTCACTTCGTGCAAACGGCGTGGCAAGCCGCGCATTGCGCACCGCTTCCTTTAGGCGCACATCATTTGGCAAATTCGGTCTGGCCCCGGCGGGCCGGGCACGCTCGGGTTCGGAAAGCAGAACTGCGGCTTCATCTCAGTGCAGTAGGGCGGCGGCGGCGTGCAATCATCGTACTGACAGCAGTTAGCCGGCGAGGTACACGTGCCGAAGTTGGACCTGCAGCCAGCATGCGAACCGGTCGGGCACATGCTGCCATCGCTGGGCGCTGGAAAACACATCGGGGCAGTCCCTCCGCAACAAGGAATCACGCAATACTGCGACGCCTCGCAAATGGTACTGCCACAGGCGACCGGCTGACCTCCGCCCCCGCCAGCGCTCGCTCCGCTCGAGCCGGCCTGTCCCGCGCTGCCTCCGGTGTCACTCGAGCCCGCATGCTCATGGCTGTCACCGCTACCGCTCGCACCGGAAGAGCCACTGCTGACGCCGCCTGAATCGGAGCCAGCCCTCGAACCGGAGCCGCCGACTGCCTTCGAGCCAGCAGAGCCGGCGTCAGCAGCGGCTGGAGCTCCTCCTTGGTGTTCAGCACCCGTCGATGCACCGCATGCTACCAACAGTGCCGCAGGAAGAATGGCGGCCAAGACGAAGCGAGGGGTTCTGAAGCGTGTTTGGCCCATATCCAACTCGGTGCAAACGCTATGCCCCACGCGAACCGTATTAAAAGTCCTTAGAAAAGCCCGTTGAGCCTCTACTCGGCGATGACTCACGGATCAGGGTGGCACAGCGATTGGCACACTACTCGATGAGAGCGGGCCAGTGATAGCCTATCAATGAAACGAGAAGTCCCAATGAACAAGCAGTTGCTCGCCGCGGTCCTGTTGTGCGGAGTCGCCTGCGGCGGCTCTACGACCTCTCAAGGGGGTGCGAGCGGCGGCATCGGGGGGCAGAACGCTGCTTCCGGGACTGGCGCCATCGCCGGCCTCGGTGCCACTTCTGGGCTCGGAGCCAATGCCGGCTTCGATGCCACGTCAGGCCCAGGCGGCACTCCCGGGGCCGGCGGTGCAGGAGGTTCGACTGCGGGCGCACCTGGATCGACTGCGGGCGCAGGCGGTTCGAACGCGGGCGCAGCTGGTTCACTTGCCGGCACGACTGGTTCTAGCGCCGGGACTGGCGGCGGAGCGTGTAGCTCGAATTGTGGTTTCAATTGCTGCGGCTCCGAGTGCGTCAACACGGACAACGACATCAAGAACTGCGGCGCGTGCGGGCACGAGTGTCCCGGCACGACTCCGTTCTGCAACAACGGAACCTGTGACAAGCCGCCGTGCCAGGGAGTGAGCTGCTCGGGGACTACAACTTGTTGCGAAACCGCATGCTGCAATGACGGCGAGCTCTGTTGCAATGTGAGTTTGGGGGTCTCCCGCACGGCCTGCTTCCCAGCGACCGACAAGGGCACGTGCCCGCTGGGCTGCGCGCAATGCGTCTGCACTGCGCCCGACACACCGATTGCAACGCCGAGCGGTGACCGCCCGATCTCGGAGCTCAAAGTTGGCGACCTTGTCTACAGCGTGCACCACGGGAAGATCGTCGCGGTGCCGATCATCCTAACTAATCGAGTTCCGGTTACAGGCCCGCATCACATGGTGGAGGTACGGCTGAACAACGATCGCATGCTCTCGATCAGTCCGTCGCATCCCACTGCCGACGGACGCACGTTCGCCGATCTGTCAAACGGAGATCTCCTCGACGGCGTGACAATCGCATCGGTCCGCCACGTGCCGTACACCGAACCATACACCTATGACATTCTTCCCGACTCCGATTCGGGCACATATTTCGCTGGAACCGTGCAGATCGGAACGACGCTCGCTGGGCCAGCTGCGAGGAATCAGAGCATCGACTCCGCGCACGCTTGGGTATCGCGCTGAGCGGGCGCATGATTCGGCACACGCGTTTTTTCGGACTCGCGGCGGCTGTCAGTGCGCTGCTCGCATTGGGCTGCGGCGGCGTGTCCAGCCGCGATGGCTCGCGCGAAACTTCGAGTATGGGAGAAGACGCGGGAGCGATGACGGTCGTCTATGGAGGCGCCGCTGGCACGGTTCTGCTCGACGGCGGTGCGGGCGGCTCGTTTTCCTCTAATCCTGACGGCGGTAACGCCGACGCGAACTCGGAATACGTCGAAGTCGACGACACGACGACAACGCGACTCACGAATTTGTCCGACGCCAACGTTGACGCGAACGCCAGTTGTCAAATCCACGCAACGGGCACCTCTGGTTGCGGCGTCGTCAATCTAAGGCTATCGGCGTGTTCGACAGCCAGTGGCGCAGGAGCATGTCTCGACACCGCGTCGAGCGAGCCGCATTACACGGCTGCTACGGGAAAACGCTGGACAATGCTGACTCTCACCGGCAGTTCTGCTCAGCTGAAGAGCGATCAGGCAGATAGCATTGTCGATCTCGATTTGACGTTGTCGCTGAGCGATGGGTCGACATCGCGCGAACTTGCCGTCCACGCACGCGTGTGCGCCCGCATCGTTGCCACGCTTGTCCCGTGCCGATAACGCTATTCGGACAAGCTTGCGACCACCTGCTGCTTGAACGTCGCGTGACAGTTCGTGCAGGCGTGCAGTGTCTTCGCCAAGGCTGACAGCGTTGCGGCACTATCCCGTGCGTCAGCCGCAGTTGCGATTTCGTCTGCGGTGTGATGAAAGGCGAGAGCTTGCTCGGTGAAACCCGGTGCGCCCGCTCCCATGTGCGCACACATTTGGCCCATCGTCTCCGAAAAAGCCCATGCGTCTTGCGGCCGCGGCGCTCTTCTCGAAATTACCAACTGCGACAGCTGCGACCACTTCTTGCACCGCTTGCAAATGCTGCCGCATGTTCTCTTTCTGGTGCGCCGCCATCATCGGCAACAGTGGCACGGGGCGGCGTTCGTCGAGTCGCTCCAGGACCTCGCCCGCTGACGGTTTCGGTTCGGCCGAGTGCACCGTCCCCTGATCATTCGCGGTCGGCTCTGCTGTCGCCTTGCAGCCAAAGCAGAGCATGATCGCCAACACGATTCGCTGACTCTTCATGGTTCCGTCTCCAAAGTTAGAACGGCAGCAGTCAGCACCTCGAGTGCATCCAACAATGGCCGTCGTTTCGCAGCTGGGATTGCCTTGACGATGCGCGTGAAGCGCTGAAGACTCGCCGCTTGAATGTTGGCCGCCATGCGCTGCCCGTTAGGCGTCAGTTGAACAAGGCGAGTTCGAGCATCACTAGGGGCAGGTGCTTGTTTGATTCGCCCATCAGCCTCGAGCCGAGAGCACAGTCGCTGAATACTGCTGCGATCTAGACCGAGCTGCTCCGCCATTTCGTGCTGGAAGCTGCTCAGACCCTTCTGCTCGCGCTCGAGAAGCATCATGAGGGCGTGGGCGATGGACGGGCTAATGGGCTGACCGCCCGGCGTTTGCTTCGTTACGAGCAATCCGAAGCTGCGAACGAACGACTGGATTGAAGCTTGGAGGTTCCGCGCGATGTCCGCTTTTGCAGCCACATCAGTTGACTATCTCCATATAGTTGCACGCGCAATCATTTTGTTGCATGCGCAACTATATCCAAAACCATACGTGCCGCGTTTGGTCGCCCCCCGCGATGTTCCGTGACTCGGGCATCAAGATGCCGCTTGGTTCAGCGTCGAGGAGCGGTCGTCCAGGTGACGCGTTGTGGCGACACGTCAATCGGGCAGCCGGCGACTGACCTGTGCCAGTTGGTGTGTGCCAGAACGCTTGCCCCTGATCAGGCTGTCCAATTCAGGCGCCTTGCCCTGGGACGGAAACTCAATATTTGCGCAAACGTTCGGCGGGCGCACGATGGCATCGTCCTTGCCTTTCACAGGGAAGGTCGCGCATTGTCGGCAGCGCCAAGGAGCTCCGCGGTATCGATGTCACCCCGAGTGTGGTTAGCCACGATTCTTCCGCTGTGCGTTGCAATGAGCGCGTGCGGTGGCTCCGAGGCGACGAACGCGGGCGCCGCGGGCCACGGCGCTTCGAGCCAGGCGGGCTCAGCGAGCGGCGGGGACGCTGGGATTGTGGCAAGCGGCGGCGCGGCGGGAGGTCGCGGCGGGGCTGCTGGCGCCGGAGTCGGCGGGGCGGCCGCGAGCAGCGGCGCCGGAGGAACGGCAGGTGGCGCCGCTGCAGGTGCCTCGAGCGTCGCGTGCCCTGCGGATATTCCGGTCGCCGGCAGCCCGTGCCCCACGCAAGTCGGACGATGCACGTGGGGCAACCAGCCGCTCCTGTCGTGTCGCACCGCGGGTAGCTGCACGAAGGACGGATGGCAGCTCACACCACCGCGCGCCTATTGCACGTCAACGGCGCCGGGCTGCGATGCGCTGCTCGCGGACGGGTCGACGTGTAGTGACCCATCACTCGAGTGCTTGACGAACGACGCTGAGTCGGTCTGTTCCTGCGTGGCGTGCAAGTGCGAAGCAGCTCATCCGCCAGGACCGCGTTGCGCGACATGCCCAATGGGACAGCCGCTCGGCACGCTGGTTCCGTTCTGCCGCTACGCACTGACTCCGCCAGCGCCTTGTCCATCGGTTGTCCCGAATGTGGGAGCGCCGTGTGACTCCGAGGGGCTGTCCTGCCCGCAAAGCGCCTGCCAAGACACGATCGCGGTTTGCACCAAGGGCGTGTGGGCGTGGACTCAGTCGAACCTCTGTCCCGTCTGCGCCTCGCCCAACACGCCGATCGCGACACCACTCGGGGAACGGCCGATCGCGGAGCTTCGCTTGGGGGATTTGGTCTACTCCGTCGATCACGGCGCGATCGTGCCAGTACCGCTGATCCGTGTGGGGCAAACTCCGGTCAGCCATCATCATGTCGTGCGCGTCGTGTTCGAAGAGGGTCACACGTTGGAAATTAGCGCCGGTCACCCCACCGCAGACGGACGAACTTTTGGTGACTTGGTTGCCGGTGGTCAGCTCGACGGTCACGAGCTTACCAGCGCCGAGATCGTGCCCTACACGTACGCGTTTACCTACGACGTGCTGCCGGCGTCGGAAACCGGAACGTATTTCGCCGCTGGCGCGCTGATCGGAAGCACGCTCGACGCATCCTCGAGGGCCGAATGAACGCAAGGTATCGCGAAAGTCCGAGATGGCGACTGCGGTCCGCCGTTGTGCTCGGGCTTTGGCCCTTGACCACGGGCTGCGGCGCCGCGACCCGCGCTGACGACGGTGCTTCGGCGCATGCCGGCGCCAGGAACGTGGCTGGGTCGAGCAGCGAATTCAGTGCGGGCGGGTCAGTGGCGTCTGGAGGCTCGAGTGATGAGTCCAGCGGCGGTCACGAGGAACAGGGCGGGCGCTCGTTCGGCGGTCAATCCTCGGGCGGGGAAGCGAGCTTACTTGGAGGAAGTCCGGGTCGCGGTGGCGGCAGCGCCTCGGGTGGTTCAGGATTTGCCGGCGCCGGCGAGGCTGGAGCAGGCGGCAACGCGATCTCGTGCGTAGGTCCCAAGGGCTCATTCCCGGAGTTCAATCGTTCGTGCAACACCGCCTCCGACTGCAGCCTCGTGGCGCACACCACTAGCTGTTGCGGGTCGAGGCTAGCCATGGCCATTGCAGCATCGGAGGTTCCTGCTTTCAACAGTGCGGAGGCGATTTGTGATGCGCAGTACCCAGCGTGCGGATGCGCGGCGCAGGGCGTCGAGGTCGAAGATGGCACCCAAGTGGGTTGGTCTTGGCAAGACGAAGTCAAGGCGGCGTGCGATAGCGGTAGCTGCAAGGCCCACTACGCGGGCACGACTTTTTCGTGCGGCGCGAACACCTGCACCGACCAGCAATATTGCAGCATGTCTTCGGGTGGCCCCGCGGGCACTACGCCCTCAGCGAATTGTGAGCAAACGACGTGCACTGACTGCGGGTGTCTGAAGTTCGACTCCGCGTGCACCTGCAGCGCGAGCAACGGGCATCTTTTGGTGTCGTGCCAGAGGGCGTGACTTCAATGAGAGAACCACGTTTTGGACTTGGGCGGTTCGTCTTGGCCGGCATTCTTCCAGCCGTGATGCTGGTGGCGTGCGGCTCATCCACGCGTAGCGAACACCAGAACGAAGGCGGCGCAGGCATTGTCGCTGACGAGGCCGCCGGCGGGTCCAAAGCCGGTTCTGGCAGCGGCGGGTCCAAAGCTGACTCCGGCTCCGGTGGCGTCAGCGGCGCGGTGGGTGATAGCGGTTCCGCGGGCAGTCTCGCTCAAGCGGGCTCTGGCGGGTGGAGCGGCGGCAACGCTGGCGCGGCCAGTTCGAGTGCTGGCGGCGGAGGATCCAGCGCTGGCGGTGGCGCGGGCGTAAATGGAACATGCGTCGCGCACGCCGATTGCGCACGCGGCCTCGTTTGCGTAGCCAACAACCAATCGTGCGAATTGGGGGGCAGCTGCCAACCTGCCAGCGCGGACTGTTCTACAAATTCTTGCGGTTACGAGCAGTGTCAACTGAGCGGCAACGTGAACTGCACTTGCTTCAATTGTCAGTCAGCGACTTGCTTCGACACGTTGAGCTGTTTCCGCTGCCTTAATCCACCCTCCCCCGGGAGCCCCGCGCGGTAAGCGCCTGTCTTGTGCATCTTGCTCATGCGTGCGAAGGAGATCTACATGGCGAGTTCGAGAGTCAGGCATTCGATCGGAACGGTGACGTCAGCGATCGGCGCGCTGATTCTCTGGCCGGAGGATGCAGCGGCAACAATTCGAGTGCTGGCAAGCCGAGCGGTGCCGCGGGCAGCGGCGCCAGCGGAGCATATCCAGATTCCGGCTCTGGCGGAGCAGCGGAGACGACTCCGAGCGCCGGCGCTCCAAGCGCTGGCAACATCGGGTCTTCTGGTACCGGCGGGGCGAGCTCGTGTGGCGGCGTCCTTTGCTCAGGTGATGAGGTCTGCTGTGGGCCGAGCGAGTGCGGCCGCTGTATCAACAAGCTAAGCAAAGTGGCATGCCCCGCTACGTGTGCGGGCGGCGCGGGAGGCACCCTCGGCGCAGGCGGAACGCCGAGCCTCGGTGGCGCGGCGGGGACGGCCAGCGGCGCAGGCGAAAGCGGGCTCGCTGGGATGAGCGGCTCGACCAACGGTGGCGCATCCGGTCGCGGCGGAGCTGCGGCGCAAGGCGGCGGCGGTGGTTCTGCCCAAGGAGCATCGTGCAAGGTTGGCGGCACGGACTGTCGGACGGGTTTTCGTTGTGGTTGCGGCGGGCCTGGGCCCGGACCTGGTGCCTGCACTTGCCACAAAGAGTGCACTACCGAGAGCGACTGTGAAGCTCCCAACCCAATGTGTGGGTGCTCAGTGAACGACGCTGCGCCTCGCATCTGCGTCAACGCTTGCTTCTGCGCGTGCGGCTAGTAAAGAAGTTCGCGAACCGCTGCGCGTCAACCGCCCGCGTTTACTCGTACTCGGGGCGACAATGGAGTGGGCATCCGCTCGTGTGGCAGGCACAGCCCTCTTGGTAGTTCCTGAGGGGCTCATCGCACTTGACGCCCGTCGATGCGAGTTCCGCGTCCGTGCCGAACACGCAGACCAAACACTCTTGCGAGGAACAGGCGCACTTTTCCGCTCGAATCGCCATGCACTGGCCGACCCATGCGGGCCACTGGGTTTGGCCGCCTGCTCCTGGGCCCATTGAGCTCGGGGCGCCCGCGTTGGATGCGCCTGCACCTGACGCGGAGTCGTTGCCCCCGCCCATCCCGGCGCCCGAGCTGCCAGCTGCAGGACCGCCGCTGCTTGGTCCGCCAGCCCGATCTCCTGTACCGGAGGCCCCTGCAGATGACTCACTCAGTCCAGCCGTGCCGCCGCTGGGCTGATTTCCGGATCTATCCTGATTGGCGCCACACCCCAAACCGAGAACGGAAACCAAGAGTATCGAAAGCGAAGCGAGCTTCATATTATCCCCGGACCGGAGCCCCTCGTGTTGAAACGGATTCATCGCGCGTCGGGCCTCGCGCTTTGCTGAGAGAACAAGCCTGAGCACAGCCCGTGCCGAACTACGGTGTTCCTGCAGGCGCGGCACCTTGTAGAGAATTTAGGCGCTTCAGGCTCGGCCATGTCCAGAATCGCAGTGTAGTCAGGTGGCACAAACCTGGCCACGCCACGACGCCGCTGTCGCGATCGAGCCCGCAGCGCGTGGGGTCCGCGCTTGATTGGATGTTAAAACGGGCACGAATCCTACCAAGTGGTTTTCAGAAATATCGATTCTCAGGTGGCGGCGGCGGCCCCGGGCACAGATCATGCTGGCAACCGAGAATGAGGTCTGCCCCCGCATTGCCGATTTCGTTGGGGGTCGTCATTTCGATGGCAGCGCTCGGGGTCGGCGGTTGCGGCTCAACCGGCGCGGGAGGCTCGAGTGAAGCGGGTGGGTCTAGTCACGCTGGCGCGGAATCGGCTGGCCACGGTGGGAATGCAGGCACCGCGGGCGGGTCTGGAACGTCCGGCACGGGCGGCTCAGGCGGCAGGGTCCCGACGGCGGGTGCGAGCGGCCGTGGCGGCGGCGCATCTGGGGGAGCGAGCGGCAGTGGCGGCCAAGGGACAGCGGACATGAGTGACCCCGCTTGTCCTGCCACGTTGCCAGCGACGGGCGCCACGTGCACCACGGTCGGTGTCTGCAACTACTCCGACTGCGCCGGGGCAGGTCAATCGATTGCGACGTGTGACGGTGTGAAGTTCAGCGTGATGACTAGTCCTTGTCAGTCGGTGCCGTGCGGCACAACGGGTTCGCCAGCGCACGCCTTATCCTGCCTGCCAAACGAGATCTGCGTCGAACACCAAGGGGGAAATGTTTGGTACGAGTGTCGACCCGATCGGTGCGCACCTGGCGCGCAAGCATGCAGTTGCTCGAGCGCGTTGTGCGGCAGCAATTCGAGCTGCGCTTTTCAGAACTTCAAACTGGTCTGCGGCTGTAGTGGGGGCTGCGCGTGAGGCGCGTACTGCTGCTCACTGGGCTCGTTGCCCTCGTTGTTTGGGGCTGTGGGCCCTCGAGTGTAGCGACGGAGGAGGGCGGCTCCGCTGGGCTCGCTCAGGGAGGAAGGTCGAGCGCGGGCGCGAGCCCAGGAGGCAACGCGAACGGCGGTACCGTTGGGCTCGGCGGTTCTGGTGGCGCGCAGAACCAGGGGATCGGGGGGATCTACGACGTCTGCTTAGTGTGCGGCGGGACCGGTCTTGGTGTGGGCGCTCGCGGGGGAAGCGCTGGCTCGAGCGGCGACACCACAGCTGCAGGCACGGCCGGTGCAGGCACGGCCGGTGCAGGTGCGCCTGGTGCTGGCGCGCCTGGTGCTGGAGTTGGAGGCCGTAGCAGTGTGGTGTGTGGCGGCGCAACCTGCGCTCCGAATCAATACTGTCGGGCCGCCTGCACAGGTTTCGGTGGGGCGGTCGGCAAACCAAGTTGCGCAGACTTACCCGCGGCATGCAGTGGTGTACCCAGCTGCACCTGTATCTGTGGGAGCACGAGCCTCTTCTGCACACCGGGTGCAGCGGAAGTCCAATGCGGTTGCGGCTGAATCTCGCTCGCCGCAGTGCCGCGGACCCGGCCATGCTGGCGCCGGAGCAAATCACAGCAGGTCGAGTTCCGTGAGCACGCGACCAAACTCAGCGAGCGCGCGGTCATCATTTCGCACATCGCCCGCTGCATCCACCACGACACAACGAGCAAGCTCCTGAGCTTCGGCGCCGAGGGCTCCGGCGAGCGCCCGGCTGGCGAGTCCGCGAAGGCGTTGTCGAACACGCTGCTTTTTTTCTGCCGCTCTCGAGAGTAGCTCTTGCTCTCGCCGGTGTTCGGCCTCATTCCGCTCCGCGAGCATGTAGAGCTCGTACAGCATCGCCGCATACCGACGATCCGAGATGCATCGAAGCCGGTCTAGCCCGTCGACGCTTTCGGGCTCCAGCAGGGGATCGAACGGGTAATGCTCTACGCCGCGAGTTCCGAGCGCTCCGTTCGTCTTATCTTCGCTCTTTGAGGTCATCCGGCTTCCCGAGTTGGGCGGCCTTCCCGCACGCGAGCCAGAACTGCCGCCGCGCGTGGACTGAGGTCCCCCTCGGTCTTCACGAGCGGCTTCAGTCGGTTCGCATCCACGACTTTGAAGGTCAGAAGGGAGCCCAATCCCTTGCCCCTGGCCCACTCCTGCTTCGCGACAGCGTGCACGACATGCACAAGGTCGGACTGCGGGTAGCCGGCCGCGAAGAGCGCAACGGCGTGCTCCACGGCGTTGTCGTGTGCGTACCGTCCCAGCGGTTGACTCGGACAACCACGCGCAACAGCAAACGCCGCAGCCACGGCCTTCACCTCGGGCCATTGGTCTGGTCTCAACTTCTCGGCGAGCTCTGGCCGATCCAACACGAGCGCAGCCCGCGTGGCGATTTCGAGCAGTAGTGCTTCCGCGAGCGATGCCGGCGCCCGTACGGATGGTCCGCCGCGCTCTTCCTTGCTTGGCCCGCCGCCCCTTTTGTCTGTTGTTCCATCGAACGTTTCCTCGTCACCGTCATCTTCATCCGTTTCACCTGAAACGCTCAGTGAAACGGGCGCTGAAACGCTCTCGCTCGCGCGCGCTTCTGTTGTGGGATGATGATGACTATCTATCTGATCTTTCCAATCTTTCTGAGAATGCGAAGGATCTTGGTCTCTATCACCGCGCGAGGCTGAAACGCCCGGTGGAACGCCAAGTGAAACGGGCACTGAAACGGCCTCGGGAACTGCTGAAACCGGAGTTGAAACGCCGGCCTGAGCGTTTCGCTCGTTTCGCTTGCGCTCGCGATGTTCGCGCACGCGATTCGTCGAGGTCGGCCTGGGCGACGGTTGCGCGCCTGGCGGGCTCTGCTCGTCGAGCGGTGCCGGCATGCGAACTTGCGACGCCGGTCGCTCAGGCATCGAGATCGAACGCCCATCTGATTCGAGGACTCCCTCGCGAAGCAATTCGGCAATTGCCTGGCGTGCCAGTGCGACCTCAGGCTCGTGTGCGCCAAGCGCGCGGACCAGGGCGTCAATCGGGTCGTCGCGGTCGACGATGAGCGTCCCGTCGGGCTCGGCGCGTTTACGAAGGTAGTCGCGCACGGCTCGCTGCATCAATGGCCAAAGCAGCTCGTCGAGCGGCTCCCGAACGTGTTGCTTGACCCACGGCTCCCTCGACCAGTCTCTCGCCTGTCGCTGGTTCATGGGGTGAACGCCTCCTCGATCAGTTCGTCAACGATTCGAATCGGCGTCGCCGGAAACGCGATGCGTAGCCGACGCAGCAGATGCAAGCGCGCGAGGTCACCCGAGAATGAATCATCGAACGCAAGCCGGATGGGCAGACCGAGTTTCTTCGAGTAGACGCGCGCGATCGCGAACGCTGAGGCTCGCAGCGAGTCCGACCAAGCACCCGCGGCTCGGTCTCTATTCAGACCATTCATATTGCCTCCTCAGCGCAACGCTGCGCGCAAGCTTTTGGAGCGCGCGCACTTCGAGTTGGCGCACCCACTCACGAGTGACGCCGGACATTTGTGCGACCTCTTCGAGCGTGTGCGGACCTTCATTGGCGACGCTGAGTGCGCAGTCTTGCGACGGGTCCACGCGGTGCTCGCCGGCTTGGCGGTGCGCCAAGTGGTAGCGACAGTCGGTGTTCGTGCATCACGCTTCGGTTGCCGGTGTCGTGCATTCTGGGACGCCGGCGAACCGAGGCAAACGGACGACGCACCGCTCGTCCGACGGCGTCGGTCTTCTGACCTGGTCGTTCATTGCATCGATTCCCCCAAGTCGGGCTCATTGCTCCGCCAGGTCCGGTTCGCCGAAATTGTGCGTCCCAGAGCGACGGCCAGGCTGGCGGTGAAGGGTTCGAGCCAAACGGCGCGCCATAGAATGGGCGCCACGCGCGCCCTTCCCCCGAACCAGGGAAAGGCGGCCGGAGCGCCCTCCACATGGGAGGGCCTAGTGGTCTCCACTGAAACCGAAGACTACAGTTTGAGTGGACGAACGCGCGGCCTGCTGCCAAAGGCCAATCGCGAGGTCTTCGGCATCATCCGCGAAGCCCGCCTCACGTCGTGTTTGCCTGGCGGCAAACTCCGCGGCGTGATCGCGGTCTACGCGACAGATTTGCGTTTCGCCGTTTTCGCCTGCTGCGCCTGGTTGCCGCTGATTGCGCTGGAAATCTCCGAGTGGTTGCTCTTCAATTCCCGGCGCCTCCACTGTAAACCCCAGCAACTGCTGGGGTTTTCGACTTTGTGCGGCAAGGGGAATCGCTAGTCGCAGCCGTTTTTTCGAGGCGAGCGCTTCGTTGTACCGGGTCCTCTACTCCGCTTGCCAGGTTGGGCGCCAACCATCCTTTCGCCCCGGCCCGAACGTCTCTGGCTGAAATTCGCTTGGTCGGGCGCACTGAAACGGAACCAGCGGATGTCGCCGCGTCGAATCAAGGGAACTCCGGCTCGCCCTCGTCCTCGATCGGGCCATTTGGGCCACTCGTAACCCACTCGTTCCAGGCTTTCGTGTGCTCGCCAGCTGCAAGCTCGACGTCTTCGTCCGCAAGAGCGATCACGATGCGGACGCGCTGTCCCTCGAGCGGAGGTACAGGCCGATCCCACGTGATGGTATTCCCGCGGCGGATCCCGGTAACAGCAGCGCCAGCCATCTCGGAGAGGGTAACGCTGCGCCGACCTCCGGGCGAGCACTACGCGATTTCTTGCCCGCCTCGCTTCGAGTTCCGACGCGATTGAGCCAACAATTTTCCACCTCCCCGCCCGGGGCGGCCAACAACAGTGCCTTCGCCAAGGCTCTCCGGCACGGTTCTTCCAATCGCCACGCCGCTAGCCTCGGCTGAGTTACACGCAGCTGCCATCGTCACGCGCAGCTCGCTTGCGCCTGCGATAGCCATTGAAACCGTCTCAGCCCAGTCGACGTACAGAACCGCCGTTTCAAAATCGTTTCTGGGACAATGGGCGGAAGAAACCCACCAGGACTATCTGCAGAAAAACCCCGGCGGGTACACCTGTCACTACCTCCGCGAGTGAGGTCAGGCCGCTGCAGCGCGCGGCGGCTCGCGGAAGCGCGATTGCATTGGTGGTAGACGCGGCGGTCATCAGCACCCAACGAACCCACGAAGCTGTGCCAGAGGCCGCGATTCGGCGCGTTCTTCGAACATCTCTTACTTGAATCCGGCAGATGGAATGGTGAGCCGCAAGCTAGGGCGACTTCATGTTTCGACGCGAACGCGCCTTCACCGCTTTAGGCCCACGCACTGCGCGGCGTTTGGTTTGCGGGTTGGGTGATGCCGCTGACTCGAGCGCCGAAGTCGCCTTGCTGGACCCGACCAATGCCTGCAGCGCAGTCACCATCGCTGGACCAACCACCTGCACCTGCTGCTGATGAAGAGCGGAAAGTCGGTGGAGGATTGCCTCACCGTGAGGCGCAGGCGAAGCAACACTTGGCGCTTGTCCTCGGCGCCGCGCGCGCGCGCGAGTAAGTCGCGGGCCTCGGGCTTGTCGACTAGCGCAACGGCGGTGTGATGCTGAACGCAAAGCCGCTCAGCAAGGGCGCCCATCGTTGGGCGCACTCCTTCCGGAAGCCCGCGTAGGGCGAGCAGGAGCCGGTGTTGCTGGGGCTTGATTCCAGCTACGACCTTGCCTTCAACGGACTTGGCAACCATGGCGCCCACTACGCCGCTCGAGACACGCGATACGGTGATCCGTGCCTTCATGGGCGGTGCATTGCTCGTCGTTGACGCGGAGTATCAAACGTCTTTCACCCGCCGAGCCGTCGGCCAGATCGCGTCGGTCGATTCGATTGACAATCGCCTGCAGCGCTCGGCCCTCCGCGGCAAAACGCCGAAAACGGGACAGATTGCCTCGCTTGGTTTCATCATCCTTTCTGCTCCCGAACGCGAGAGTCTCCCTCGCGCCTTGGACAGCTTCAAGGGCAAGGCTCCCCGCATGGCCGCCCGCAACGCGGCGGGGTGATAGCCTTGGCAGGTTCTTTTGCACTCGATGGTCCGGGCCAGCGCTGCTTCGGCGCGGGCCCCATTCAAGTTTGCGGACCGCGCCTAGGCGAGCCGTCATCAGTGCGCCCACTCGAATGCCGTCGCCCGGGACCAACGGCATCAATGTTGCTCACGGTCGCGCATGGTTCAAAAGAAGGTCCCGTCGCCTAGGCTGAAGTCCAAGCACCCAACCACCGCTCGCGCAGACGCCATCGCGCTCCTGAAAAAGCAGCACGTCGAAGTCGCGCAGCTGTTCAAACGGCTCGAGCGAGCTTCCGGTCGCAGTGCGCAGGCGAAGCTTTTCGAAAAGCTCGCGTCCATGCTCGTCGGTCATGACGCCATCGAACGGGAGATTTTTTATCCCGCGTGCGAAAAGGCCATGGGAAGGACGGACCTCCTGAGCGAGGCCCTGGTCGAGCACGGCGTGGTCGAGTTCAGCCTTTATCAGGCGGACGAGGCGCGGATGGCCGACGACTTCTCCGCGAAATGCCAGGTCCTGAGCGAGATCGTCGCACACCACGTCAAGGAAGAGCAGGACGACTTCTTCCCCAAGGTCGAGAAGGCGATCGACAAGAAACAGCTACAGCGGCTCGGAGCGCAGATGCGAGCTCGCTTCGAAAAAGCGATGACTGAGGACTTCCGGGCGCCGCTGCGCCGCAATCTCGGGCAAGTTCTCACCGGAACACTCAAGCCCGCGCCGGGCAAGCCCACTATCCGCCTCAAGGATAGCAAACCGAAGCGCCGCAACGCCGCGTGAAGCTGCTTTGGATCTTTGATCGAAGGGATCGCGAAGCCCGCGGTCGAAGGCGGATTCTCGACGTGAGCGCGCCCTCACGTCGAGAATCCGCCGCTCGCTACGCGCCCGGTTTCGCGTGCGTCCAAGCCCCAAGCAATAATGTCACACCGCATGCGCATGATGAGAGCCACGGCTTTGATTCAATCGGCTTGCCGTGCCTGCGTTGTCGGCCTACGCGAGCGTGGCTATGCAGGACAATCTTCAACAGCCCCTGAGAATCTGCAACCGTGAGTGCGGCGCCAAGCAAACCCGATGATCGTCTCGCCACCTCGGTGTCGAGCGCAGATTTGTCGAAGCTTCAGCCGATTCATTCAGGCTCGAGGCACAAGCTATATCGCTTTGGGTGGCTCGACACATCGGTAGTCATCAAACGGAATGCGGCAGAGTCGACGAGTGAGAACGCTGCCGCATCCGTGCGCCACGAATTCGAGCTTCTCCGCGACATTGCGCTGCCCGGTACCGTCAGGGTGTTCGAGCTGGTCGATACGGGAAGCGGGCTCGCGCTCGCGATGGAGGATGTGGGAGACAGCAATCTGGCCCGGCTCGTTCAATCCGGGCCACTCGCCATAACTGCATTCCTGAACATCGCCGTTCAGCTCGCGGAAGCCGTCGCGCGGCTACACGGCGCATGGATTATTCACCGAGATATCCATCCCGGTAACATTGTGTGGGATTCGGAGCGCGAGATCACGACTCTGTGCGACTTCGCGATTGCCAGAGCTCTGCCGACGCTGGTCATGGAAACCCCCAATCCCAACCAGCTCGAAGGAACCCTTCCCTACATGTCGCCCGAGCAGACTGGGCGCACCGGGCGCTCCGTGGACTGGCGAGCGGATCTGTATTCACTCGGTGCGACGTTCTATGAGCTGTTGACCGGAACGCCGCCGTTCGTGGGAAGTGACGTCGCTGCGCTGGCGCACGCTCAGATCGCGCGCCTTGCCCCGCCCCCACACGAGCTCAACGCGCATGTGCCGCGCACCCTCTCACGCATCGTGCTCAAGTTGCTCGAGAAGGATCCAGCACACCGTTACCAATCTGCGACTGCCCTGCGCGATGACCTCAACGAAGCGAAAAAACAGTGGCTACAATCGGAAGCGATAGAGCCGTTTGCGCTCGCCTCTCGCGAGGTTCCGCGCGGGTTGAGTATCCCCGACAAGCTGTATGGCCGTGACGAGGAACTGCACTCCCTCACCGATGCCTTCGCGCGAACCCGCGCGGGAGGCCGGCAATTGATGCTCGTCACGGGTGGTCCCGGAATTGGGAAATCGGCCCTGGTAGACCATCTCCGCGCAGCAGTCAGCCAAAGTTCCGGCTACTACGCCGCGGGCAAGTTCGATCAGCTTCAGCGAAGTGTACCGTTCTCGGGCTTGGCTCAAGCGCTGCGGAGCCTCGTCCGACAGTTGCTGACCGAGTCTGAAGCAGCTTTGGACAGGTGGCGGGGACGCATCGAAGAGGCGGTGGCGCCCAACGGGCAGCTGCTGATAGCGCTCATGCCAGAGCTCGAGCAGCTGCTCGGACCGCAGCCTCCGGTTTTGGAAGCCGGTCCAATCGAAGCAAAGAACCGTTTCTACTTGGTCGTGACACGGTTTTTGCGCATCTTCGCCCAACCGGAACATCCTTTCGTTCTTTTCTTGGACGATCTGCAGTGGGTCGACGCAGCATCGCTACAACTGCTCGAACAGTGGGTGAGCGACGCAGGCAGCCACCACCTGCTCGTGATTGGCGCGTATCGTGACAACGAGGTTGGCCCTTCCCACCCGCTCGAGCTGTCTCTCTCGCGGCTGCGCGACACGGGGTGTGACGTTCACGCCGTTCATTTGGAACGGCTCGGAACGAACGCGATCGCCCAGCTCGCGGCGGATACCTTTGACGAAGATGTCGCGCGAATGCAGTTCTTGGCGCAGCTCATCTTGCGTAAGTCGGCGGGCAATCCGTTCTTCGTCCGACGGCTCCTTCATCTCATGTATTCCCAGGGGCTCTTCAGCTTCGCTTCGGATTCTCAGCGCTGGACCTGGGATGAGTCAGAAATCGAGCGAGCTCCGATCTCGGACAACGTGCTCGACCTGATGATGCTTGCCATCGGCCGGCTGCCGCTGTCTGCCCGGCAACTGCTCGAGACTGGCGCTTGCATCGGCCATCAGTTCGAGCTCAGCACACTCGCCGAGTTGACCCATCTCTCGCCGACGGCCTTGACTGAGCAGCTGTGGCCGGCAATCCAAGATGGTTTGTTGGTTCCGGCGCACGATACGCCTCGGCCGGCGCGCCTCACAGCCCACCTCGATGCCATTGCTGTCCCGTTTCAGACTACGCTGCGGTTCGCGCATGATCGCGTGCAACAGGCTGCGTACGCACTGCTGGGTGAACAAAGTCGGGGAGCTCTCCACCATGCCATTGGCCGGCTTCTACTCGACCGGGCAGGGGCTGAACTCAACGCCAATTTGTTCGAGATTGTCGACCAGTTGGACCTTGGCGAAGCACACGTCGTCGACGAAGCCGAACGCCGCTCGCTGGTTGAACTGAATCTAGCTGCGGGCCAGAAGGCGAAAGCGTCAGCAGCCTATCGGGCTGCGTTCGAGTATCTAACAGTGGCGAGGCGCCACCTTGGCCCCCACGCCTGGGATGAGCGCTCGGAGCTCACCTTTGAGATTCATCGCGAGCTCGCCGAAAGCGCCTATCTCGCGGGCGAACACGACACGGCTGAAGAAGTCGTCGAAACGTCGCTCGAACACGCTCCCTCCAAGGTGGCTAAAGCGGAGCTCTACGGTTTGCGCGTGCTCGCGGCGACGGTAGCGAGCGACTGGGCACGCG
>Ga0164241_10002173_pt1 | contig 21864 bp, 20 predicted proteins | sample OricomyardsoilBY_FD_108780 | JGI IMG/M metagenome (GOLD analysis project Ga0164241, IMG submission 108780) | Backyard soil microbial communities from Emeryville, California, USA - Original compost - Back yard soil (BY) | ecosystem: Environmental > Terrestrial > Soil > Unclassified | place: USA... | reverse complement strand
TATCCGCCAATGCACCCTTTAAGGTGCGGCCCGAGTCGCGCGCGGTCGCTCGTACGAGCGACGCCGTCTAACCCGCATACCGGCTTATGTCGCATATCTTTCCCAAGTCGGCCAACAAGCTGCCGCTTCAGATCATCATTTTCGTGCTGGTTCTTGTCGGCGTGGTTACCGCCGCGACCACCTATTACGCCACCCCGAAGTATACGCGGGTAGGATACGCGCCGATTCAACCGGTGCCATTCAGCCACGCGCTGCACAATGGCCAACTCGGCATCGATTGCCGCTATTGCCACATCGGCGTGGATAAGGGTGCCAACTCAACGATCCCCTCGTCGCAGACGTGCATGAACTGCCACAACCAAATCAAGACGGACAGCCCGGCTTTGGCGGTCGTGCGCGAGAGCTACGCGTCGGGTGATCCCGTCAAATGGGTGAAAGTTCATCAGAACCCGGACTACGTTTACTTCAATCACGCCGTCCACATCAACCGCGGCATCTCCTGTGTGGAATGCCATGGAAAGGTGAACGAGATGGAAGTCATCCGTCATGAGAAACCGCTGTCCATGGGATTCTGCCTCGATTGCCATCGCAATCCCGCCCCTCACGTTCGTCCGCTCGACCAGGTTACCAACCTAAACTGGAAGCCCGAGCAGTCCGCTGAACACGACAAGTGGGCGGCCGACTTCGTTAAGAACAACAAGATCATGCCTCCGCAAAGCTGCACCGGCTGCCATCGATGAAACGCAAAGTTCTCCATCCCGAACCCTCCCAGAGCGAGCAGCTCAACGGCCCTAAATACTGGCGCAGTCTCGATGAGATGGCCGCCACGCCAGGCTTCAAGCAACACGTGGAGCGTGAGTTCCCCGAGGGAGCTTCGAATCTCGATGGCGTTGACCGCCGTCAGTTTTTCAAGCTCATGGCCGCGTCCTTCGCCCTCGGCGGCGTAGGCTTGGCCGCCGGTTGCCGCCGTCCGGAAGCGCACATTCTTCCCTACGGCAAATCCGTCGAAGGTATCATTCCCGGTCTGCCGCTTTATTTCGCAACGGCGATGCCTTTGCGAAAGTACGCCATTCCGGTTCTCGCGGGAACCCATCAAGGGCGCCCGACCAAGCTGGAAGGCAACGCGAGCTATGCGCCCTACGGCGGCGGCACAAACGCGTTCGTCCAGGCGTCGGTTCTCGATCTCTACGATCCTGATCGCGCGACGACCCATACGATCGGTGGTGCGGCGGTGACGAATGCTGCGATTCAAGACAAGCTCGCCGGTATCGGTGCCGCCTATGTCTCTTCTCAAGGTGCCGGTCTCGCCTTCCTCGCCGAAGAGTCTGCGTCGCCCACGCGCGCGGCCTTGATCGCCCGGCTTAAGGCCAAGTTTCCTGCCGCGCTTTGGTCCGAGTACGAACCGACTTCCGAAACTCCCGCGCTCGCCGCAGGACAGGCCGCGTTCGGTAAGAACGTGCAGCCTCACTATCAGTTCGCCAGCGCCAAACGTATCGTCTCGCTGGATGCGGATTTCTTCCATTCGGAAGCAGGCAGCCTCTATTATTCCCGTGAGTTCACGAAAGGCCGCCGCGTAACGTCCGCGAAGGACGACATGAACCGGCTTTATGTGGTGGAGAGCGGCTTCACGCTCACCGGCGGCATGGCGGATCACCGCCTCCGCCTCGCCAGCAGCCATATGCTGGCGCTCGCCGGAGCCCTCGCTGCGCAGATCACGGGTGATTCGTCGTTCGCGGCGCTCGCGCAAGGACTTGATTTCAAGGACAAGGAAAAGTGGATCCAGGCATGTGCGCAGGATCTTCGCGACCACGCCGGACAATCACTCGTCGTCGCAGGTGCACATTTGCCTGCGGAAGTGCAGGCGGTGGTTTATGCGATCAACGTCGCGCTCGGCAATGTCGGCAAGACAGTGGACTTTCTCCAAGTCGAAGCTTCCGCTGCGATTTCGATTAAAGCTTTGGCGGACGCCATCAAAGCAGGGTCGGTCAAGACGCTCGTGGTTTTAGGCGGCAATCCCGTCTACAACGCCCCATCGGATTTGAACTGGGCTTCACTCCAAAAGTCCGTTCCTGAAGTGGTCCGCCACGGTTATTATGTAGACGAGACTTCGCTCGCGTCCTCGGCGCATGTCGGCGCCACTCACTATCTCGAGTCTTGGGGCGATGCCCGCACGGCGGACGGCACGATCGTGGCAATCCAGCCGATGATCCTTCCGCTGTTCAGCGGCCTTACCGAGCTTGAAGTTCTCGCGCGTATCGCCGGCGAAACGACGACGGATGCCTACACGATGGTTTATCAAACCATCACGGGGATCGCCGGCGGTGAACCCGCGGCGGCATTCCGCAAATTCCTGCACGACGGCGTGCTTGCCGGAAGCGGTTATCCGAAAGCTTCGGTCAACCTCAGCGCCGGCGGATTGAGCCGATTGATCAACAACGCGCCGAAGTTCACAGCGTTGTCGAAAGACAATCTGGAGGTCCGTTTCACGACCGACCAGAAAGTCGATGACGGCCGCTTCGCCAACAACGGTTGGCTCCAGGAATGTCCGGACCCCATCACGAAAATTTCGTGGGACAACGCGATCCTCATCAGTCCCCGGCTTGCGGGAGACTTGGGAATCGCGCCCACTGGATCGAAACTGCAAGTGGCTCGTGTGGAGGCGGGTGATTTCGAGATCGGCAAGGAAAACGCCCGGCTGGCTGAAATCACTATCGGCGGTCGCACGATCAAGGGCCCGCTGCACATTCAACCAGGTCTTTCGAACTACACGATCGTCGTGCCGCTTGGATACGGGCGGACCGTTTCCGGTCGCGTGGGCAAGGGCCAGGGTTTCGACGCCTATCCGCTGCGCACGTCCGATGGGATGTCGTTCGCGGTGGGTGCCTCGATCAAGCTCACCGGCGAACGCTATCGCCTCGCGAATACGCAGGAACATTGGTCGATGGAGGGCCGCGACATTGTGCGCGAGGGCAACCTCGACGAATACAAAGCGAATCCCGGCTTCGTGGATACGTTTGGAACCGAGTCCCACTCTCCGGCCATTTTCGGCGGCCATCACAGTCCGGAGAACGACAACAAGCTGTCCCGGGAAGAGCGCGCCGCGCAAACAGCGCAGCGCTCGAAAGAAACCCCACGCGGCGGATCGCTCTATGAAACGCCTGATTTCAAAGGCATTCACCAGTGGGGCATGGCGATCGATCTTAACACATGCATCGGCTGCAACGCCTGCATCATCGCTTGCCAGGCGGAAAACAACATTCCGATCGTCGGTAAAGACCAGGTTCTCCGAGGCCGCGAGATGCACTGGATCCGTTTGGATCGGTACTACTCAGATGGGCGCGCCGACGCCGCGGCGTTCGGTGGCGACGGCAACAGAGAAATCCCGGAAGATCCGCAAGTTTCCCTTCAGCCTATCGCGTGTCAGCATTGCGAGCTCGCACCGTGCGAGACGGTTTGCCCCGTCAACGCAACCGTCCACGACGACGAAGGTATCAACGGCATGGCCTACAACCGTTGCATCGGAACGCGTTATTGCGCGAACAATTGTCCGTACAAAGTACGCCGCTTCAATTTCTTCGACTGGAACAAGCGCCAGATCGATCAACTCTACATGGGACCGTTGGGCGAAAGCGGGATGCCGGAGCTCGTCAAGATGGTGAAGAATCCCGATGTCACCGTGCGTATGCGCGGCGTCATGGAAAAGTGCACTTACTGCATCCAGCGCATCCAGCAGGCGAAGATCGCTCAAAAGATAAAGGCTGGCGCCTCCGGTAATGTGAAGATCCCGGATGGCACGATCAAGGTGGCCTGCCAGCAGGCATGCCCGATCGACAGCATCTATTTCGGAGACATTAGCGATCCCACCAGCGAAGTCTCGAAAGCCAAAACGCGTGAACAGGATTATTCACTCTTGGGCTACCTGAATATTCGCCCGCGCACGACGTTCCTGGCGAAGTTGCGCAATCCAAATCCGGAAATGCCCGACTACGCGCTGATCCAGACGCCGTACAGCCGGCAGGAGTATCAAAACAAAAACCACCCGTCGCATGGCGAACACGGTCACGACCACGAATCGCATGAAGCTGGGCAGTCTGAAACGCAGGGCGAATCCGCCCACACTGAGCATGGCCATACCTCGCTCCAAAACCTTAAGCGCGTCGGAGGGCTCAGCTAATGGCTCACGCCACTGATCACGCCGCTTCGCCGGCGATCCTCAAAGAAGTGAAGCCGGCGGATTTTCCGCGCCCGAAGCTGGTCGAAAACGACCGCAGCTTCGCGTGGATCACCGACAAGGTCTGCTCCATCATCGAAGGCAAAACGCCTACCTGGTGGTGGGTCTGCTTCGTCGTCGCCTGCTTCGTCGCGTCGTTCACGGTCGCCGGCATCACCTACCTCGTCGCCACCGGCGTCGGCGTTTGGGGCCATGCGAATCCCGTCAACTGGGCATGGGACATCGTGAATTTCGTCTTTTGGATCGGTATCGGCCATGCCGGTACTTTGATCTCGGCGATCTTGTGCTTGTTGCGCCAGAAGTGGCGCACCTCGATCAATCGCGCGGCGGAAGCCATGACGATTTTCGCCGTGGTTTGCGCCGGTATCTTCCCGGTGTTCCATGTCGGTCGCGTCTGGTTCGCGTGGTATCTTTTCCCGATTCCGAACTCTAACTATATCTGGCAGAACTTCCGTTCGCCTCTCGAGTGGGACGTGTTTGCTGTCTCAACCTACGGCACGGTCTCGGTTCTGTTCTGGTATATCGGCATGATCCCCGATCTCGCCGTGTTGCGCGACCGCTTCTTCAAAGCCGGCAACAGGCTCCGTTCCGCTCTGTACGGATTCTTCGCCATGGGCTGGCGCGGCTCGAACCGCCACTGGAGCAACTATGAGATGGCCTACCTGGTCCTCGCTGGCGTGGCCACCCCGCTTGTTCTCTCGGTGCACACCATCGTTTCGTTCGACTTCGCGGTTTCGCTGATTCCCGGATGGCACACCACTATCTTCCCACCGTATTTCGTGGCCGGCGCTATTTTCTCGGGCTTCGGCATGGTGCTTACGCTGATGCTCCCGCTGCGCGCGATCTTCAAACTCGAGGATCTGATTACGCAGTACCACATCGATTGCATGTGTAAGATCACCTTGGCGACAGGCACGATGGTTGGCTACGCCTACGGCATGGAGTTCTTTATCGCGTGGTACGGGGCCAATCCGTACGAGGGCTTCGCTTTCGTGAATCGCGCGTTCGGCAACTACGCGTGGGCCTACTGGATCATGATCTCGTGCAACGTTATCACGCCGCAGTTCTTCTGGTCGAAGTGGGTGCGCAACAACACGACCCTCGTCTGGGTGCTTTCGATCTTCGTCAACGTCGGCATGTGGTTCGAGCGATTCGTGATCATCGTCACCTCTCTCGCCCGCGATTTCCTTCCATCGAGCTGGGGTTACTACAGCCCGTCCATCGTCGAGATTTTCACCTTCTTCGGAACGTTCGGCGTGTTCTCTGTGCTCTTCCTATTGTTCATCCGGTTCCTCCCCATGATGCCGATGGCCGAAATCAAAGCCGTCACTCCGCAGGCCGACGCGCACGCGGGCAACGACCACCACTAAGCCGTCATCGCCTCAACCTTAACCTTTACTGAGAAAATGGCAGCACAACCATATGGCTTGATCGCCACGTTCGAGACCCCCGCCAGCGTTATGCGCGCTGCGGAAAAGGTCCGCGACGCAGGCTATAAATCCTGGGATTGCATCACTCCGTGTCCCGTTCATGGCCTCGACAAGGCCATGGGCGTCAAACGGTCGATTGTTCCTCGCTTTTCGCTGGTCGGTGGTCTGACCGGGTTCACCACCGGCATGATACTCATCTGGTTCACGAACGGATACGACTACCAGCTCACGGTCGGCGGGAAGCCCCTGTTCAGCCCGCTCTTTGCGTTCCCGGTTTCCTACGAACTGACCATTCTCTTCACCGCATTCGCGACGATCGCCGGGATGTTTTTTGTCAACCGTCTGCCGATGCATTATCACCCGGTGCTTAAATACGACCAAATCCATCGTGGCATGGACGACCTCTTCTTTATCGTGATCGAAGCCCGCGATCCGAAATTCAACTTCAACGCCACCCGCGCCTTGCTCGAAACCGCCGGCGGCACGTCCATTACGGAGCTGGAAGCCTGAGTCATGCGCTACGCTTATATTCTTCTCGCTCTTGCCGTGGTGGCGACCGTTTCCATTTTCGGTTTCCGCGGTTCAGCTTCGACAAAACCTCCCTTGGAGGTCTTCCCGGACATGGATCGTCAGGCTAAATACAAGCCGCAGGCCCCCAGTCCCTTCTTCGCGGATGGTCGTGCCGACCGTCCCTTGCCCGCCGGAGTCGTGGCGCGCGGCACTCTGCGCAGCGATCCGCATCTTAGCATGGGCAAAACCGCTGATGGCGCTTGGGCGGCCGGATTTCCCGCGTCGGTCGTAATCGACGCCAAGCTCCTGGAGCACGGGAAAGAACGTTTTTCCATCTATTGCCAGCCGTGCCACGGCGCATTGGGCGACGGCAACGGCATCACGAAACAATATGGCATGGGTGCGACTCCCTCCTATCACGATGACCGCCTTCGGAACATGGCTGAAGGGGAAATTTTCAACACGATCACTCACGGCAAGGGCAACATGCTCTCTTACGCCGACAAACTCACGCCCGAAGACCGGTGGGCCGTCATTGCCTACGTTCGCGCACTTCAACGCGCTGAAACGGGCACGATCAACGACGTTCCCGCCTCTCACAAATCGGAGCTTGGTATTCAATGAGCACTCACGCCGCATCTGCTCCCACCTCTCTTCCTGCTGAGTCCAGCGCCAGCGGCGCTGGTAAAGCGCTCGTCATCGGCCTGGTCGGCCTCGCGCTAAGCGGGATCAGTTTTCTGATCACCCCGGATGCCCACGCCCCGGCCTTGGCCTATCTCGTCGGTCTGGTCTTTTGGACCGCCGTGGCGATCGGCATGCTGATGTGGACGATGATCCACCACATTCTCGATGCATCTTGGTCGGTGGTGATTCGCCGGCAATTCGAGCACGGCATGGCCGCATTTCCATGGCTCGCGTTATTATTCGCCCCGCTGGTGATCGCTTCCGCGATGGGTTCGCACGATCTCGTTTGGCCTTGGATGAACCCGCAGCACTTGGTTCATGGCGGTCCCGAAACAGTCTCGGAAGACGTCCTCTATGTGAAGAAATCGGGTTTCCTGAATCTTCACATGTTCATCTACATGACCGCGGCGTGTTTCCTGATCTGGTCATGGCTTTCCGCGCGCCTGCGTAAGGCGTCCTTCGCTCAAGACCGCGATGGCGACGCGAAGTGGACCATGATTAACCGGAAAACGTCCGCGCTAGGTATCGTGCTGACGGCGATCACCCTGACTCTCGCGTCGATCTTTTGGGTCAAGAGCTTGGAGTATCACTGGTTTTCGACCATGTACGGGGTCTGGTTTTTCGCCAATTGCGTCCGTGCCGCCTTGGGAATTGGCGTGCTCATGATGATCTGGCTGCTCCGTCGCGGTGACTACAAAGGCGTCCTCAATACCAATCATTTCTATTCCATCGGCCAGCTGATCTTCGCGTTCACCATCTTTTGGGCCTACGTCACGTTCTCCCAATATTTCCTGATCTGGAACGCCAACGTTCCCGAGGAAACCTTCTGGTATAACCTTCGCGAAATCCATTCGGACGGCACCGCGAACCAATGGAAATGGGTGGGCATGCTGATTCTTTTCGGCCACTTCCTGCTGCCATTCCTGTATCTCCTTTCCTATAAAAACAAAATCATCCCCTGGCGCCTCAAGCTGATCGTCTGGTGGACGCTCTTCACGATCGTTGTGGACCTCTGCTATAATGTCCTGCCCGCGCTTAAGGATGCCCACGGCGACGCGCTTCCCTTCCTCTCCATGAACTTGATTTGGGTGGCAACATCCTTGGTTGGAGTAGGCGGCATCTTCACTTGGGCCTACCTCCGCAGCCTCCCGACCCAAAAGCTCATTCCGATTCGCGATCCCCGCATCAGCGAGTGCCTCACGTACCATGAGTAATCATCCTGCTCCTAAAAATTTCTGGGCGACGCTGGCGGCCATCATCGGCGGCTTTGCGATCTTCCTCCTGATCCTCTTCATCGCGTATCTCCCGCAAAAGCCAGAGAAGATTCCCGAAGGTTCAAAAACACCTGCGGAACGCGCCCTGATTCTGGCCGATATGCGCGCAAAGGAGAAATCCTCCGCAACGACGTATGGCTGGGTTGATCAGTCTAAAGGCGTCGTGCGCCTGCCAACCGACCGCGCGATAGAGCTCACGATTCGAGAGCTTAACGCCAAGAAATAATCACGCTGATGGAGTGGTTCTTTTATGGCTTCGCTTTCCTGATGGCGGTCGCGATCACGGCGTCGGCTGTGTTCGCACTGCAATGGGCGTCCAAGAAGGGCCAGCTTCGCGACTTCGAGAAGGGCGCGGCTTCGATCTTCGATGACAAAGAACCGATCGGCCAGCCCACGGATTTCTTTCCCGGAAAAGCTCCTAAAAGCCCTCGCTAATTCCGGCGTCAATTCCCGCTAATTTCTCCCGCTCTCGGGGAAATTCGCAGTGAACGCCGAGCCAATACGCCTCACATCTCTTCCCTTTACAATGGCTTCCGCTTCCAGTCTTGCCGCGTCAATCAGCCCGGGGACCCCCGCCGACACGGTCCCTCGTGCTGAGTTGAGTGAAATCGACGATTCCACCAAATCGCCGGCGCTCTTCTTCCTGTGCTCCGCGATTCTTTGGCTGCTGGTCGGCACCGCATTCGCGGTGATCTCCTCGTGGAAACTCCATTCCCCTGAGTTCCTCAATCAATGGGAATGGTTGACCTTCGGACGGGCGCGCACCGCGCATTTAAATACGGTTGTTTACGGCTGGGCCGTGAATGCTTCCTTCGCCGTTTCGCTCTGGATCATGGCGCGCCTGTCGCGGTCGGTTGTTCGCCATAGCGGCATTCTGATGCTCGCGGGTGCCTTTTGGAATATCGGCCTGACCGTCGGTATCATCGGCATTTTGGCCGGTGATTCCACCTCGGTCGAATGGCTCGAAATTCCCCCCTATGCCACGCCGATGCTCTTTATTGCATACGCGCTCATCGGCGGGTGGACAGTGGTCACGTTCCGCTTCGGCAAATCGGAGCACATCTACGTCTCTCAATGGTATTTGCTGGCCGCGTTTTTCTGGTTCCCGTGGCTCTATTCGGTTGCGCAGATCATGCTGATTTTCGCTCCCGCGCGTGGCACGGTTCAGTCGTTGGTCAACTGGTGGTTCGCCCACAACGTGCTTGGTCTTTGGCTCACGCCGGTAGGGCTCGCCGCCGTTTATTATTTCCTGCCGAAGGTCTTGGGTAAGCCCATCCATAGCTATTACTTGTCCGTTCTGGGTTTCTGGTCACTGGCCCTCTTCTATAATTGGGCGGGTATGCACCACTTGATCGGCGGGCCGGTTCCAGCCTGGGTGCTCACAGCGGGCATTGCGGCGAGCTTCATGATGGTGATTCCCGTCGTGGTGACTGGCATCAATCACCACCTGACGATGGTGGGTAGCTTCCATATGTTGAAGTACAGCCCCACGTTGCGGTTCATCGTTTTTGGTGCGGTCAACTACACGCTCTCCAGCCTTCTGGGCTCCACGATGGCCGATCGCAACGTAAGCGAAGTTGTTCATTTCACTCACGCGATCGTCGGCCATTCCCACCACGGTCTGTACGCCTTCTTCACCATGGTGATGTTTGGCTCCATCTATTACATGTTGCCGCGCATTCTTCGCAAAGAATGGCCCTCGGCCATGCTGATCAGCATCCATTTTTGGACCACGGCCGTGGGCGTGATCGTGATGGTGATCGCCCTTTCTGTCGTGGGCGCGCGCGAAGGGCTGGAGATGAATAACGCGAATATCCCCTTCATCGACGTCGTGAAACATACCGTCGCCGGGCTCGAGCTCCGCAGCTATTCCGGAATGCTCATGACGGTCGGCCACATCGCTTTTGCCGTAAATTTCCTCTGGATGTTGCTCAAGCCACGCACCGCTCAAAACAGCGAACCTACGCTGTTCCGCCAACCGACTCCTGATTTGGAGACCGCTGCTCAATGAACCGCGCGCCCCTCATTTTTCTCGGCGTCTTTTTCACCCTGGCGTTTTCATGGACCGGGATCGTGCTCACCAACCAGCTCGCGTACGGAAAATTGGAGCCCGTCTATGATGAGAGCGAAGCGAAGGCGTTTCCTCAATCGGTGCCCGGGATCGCCGCCCAAGGTAAACTCGTGTATCAGGATCTCGGTTGCATCTATTGCCACACCCAGCAGGTCCGTCGTCCTGGCTTCGGCGGCGATATCGACCGCGGTTGGGGTGATCGCCAGAGCGTTGCCCGCGACTACATCCGTGAACGGCGTGTCCTCCTCGGCACCATGCGTACCGGGCCAGACCTTCGTAACATCGGGGCGCGTCAGGCCGGCGAAGGCGGGCGTGAATGGCACATCCGGCACATGTACGATCCGCAGATCACCTCGCCCGGTTCGATCATGCCTTCGTTCAAATACCTTTTTGAAACGCGCAAGATCGTTGGCGAGCCGTCCCCAAAAGCGGTGCAACGTCTTCTTCCCGCGAGTGCCCAGCCAAAGACGGGTTACGAGGTCGTCCTTACCGAGCGAGGCGACGCGTTGATCGAATATCTGCTGAGTTTGAAGGACACCTATAATTATCCTGAAGAGGCGAGCCGCGTCTACGTTGAGCCGAAGAACGAGGAGAAAAAATCCGAGCACCCGGGTGAAGCCGTAAAGCCGGAGAAACATCCATGAGCGCCCAAGACCCTAAAAAGCCTAATCCCAAGATCGAGCAGGCCGGCGCCTCGGACCAAAACATCCAGCGGGTTCATGCGACCTTGCTCCGCGAAAAAGCCGAGCCGTCCGAAGGGTACTCGCCGATGCCGCTATTCGTGCTCGGATTCGTGTCGGCCATGATCTTTTTTGTCGCGGTTTATTTCGTCCATCATCGCGGCGGAATCGGGCCGGACTTCAGCTTTAAACAGGCGGCACTCGTGTACGATGAACGCTACGATCCGGCCACCGCTCCCGGCGCCGGAGCCGCGAAGGAGCTGACGCCCGAGCAGATCATCGCGGCCGGTAAAAAGGCTTTCTCGACCTGCGCTACCTGTCATCAACCCACAGGTCTCGGTATTCCCGGCACGTATCCACCGCTCGCGAAATCCGAGTGGGTGAACGGTTCCGAGGATCGCGTGATTCGCATTCTCCTCAATGGTCTTAGCGGCGAGGTCACGGTCGAAGGCCATAAGTTTAACGGTTTGATGCCAGCTTTCGGGAAGGTCCCCGGCGGCGGATACAACTGGACTGACGAACGCATTTCTCAAGTGCTCACCTATGTTCGCCAGGAATGGGGAAATACCGGCGGGCCCATCTCGGCGGAAAAGGTGAAGAGCATCCGCGAGGAAGTGGCTGGAGCCCGTCCAAACGCCTGGACCGAAGCGGAACTGCTGGCTGTTCCCTGAACGCTCACTGGTCGCTATTTCCAGACCCGGTTGCCCATTGAGGGGGCCGGGTTTTTTTGTCTGATTTTCTCCGGTGAACTTCCGGATTTATCGACCTGCCTCGATCACCCCTCGCTGTCTCAACACGGGAATTTCGCGGTCAAAATGGGTGTCGCCCTTCCAGCCCCACATGCCCTGTTTCACGTTGATGAATTTCACGTACACACGGTCCTTCGCGATCCCCAGATGATCTTCGATCAGGGCGCAAAGAGACTGGCTGAAGGCTCTGGTTTTCTTCACCGGAAGGCCGACCGCTTTGAGTTCTAAAAACGCCACGGGTTCGTCGCTGCCCGCGAACAGCATCGGAGTATCCGCCTGGATTGCGACCATCACGAAGCTCTCAGGCTTATCGAGTTCCGATGCGACCAGACTGGAGGCGGTTTTCAAGACAGCACGCTCGGCTTTTTTGGAGAGCGGGAGATTGGTTTGAATTTTGAGGTAGGGCATACGCGAAGGGGTTCGTCCCAGCGTATCGAGCTCGAGGCGTCTGTCTAATCGCGCGCCGGTTTGTCCTGCGCGTTATCGGCCCGGCGCGACCGCGTGAGACGCTCGAAAATACTCAGGCGGAAAAAACAACCGCGGTGCGCCGGCTCTTTTTTCCCGCGCTTCCTGCTGTGCTGAATTTCGCGAATAACCCATCTCATAGGAGGCGGGCGATTCGTGACCCGCTTCCGCGCCTCGTCGCCATCAGCTTTCCTGGTGCGGTTGGCTTCCCCGGCGGGCGTTGTCGCGGCACCGGTTCTCAAGGCGTTCGTGCGATCTTCAGCGCGGGAATCTAAGAAACGCGGGACGGCTGGGCGAAGCCGTTCTCTGCTCGCACTGGGGGCCACTGGTGTCCGGCTCGCGACGCCCGCTCAAGGGCGGGGACGAAAGACGTTCATCACCGTTTGGTTCGTCTCGATTCTCGGCCCGCCGATCAGATCGATGCAGTACGGGATCGCCGGGAAAACCGCTTCTAGATTCTCGCGGATCGCCTTGGGGCGTCCGGGAAGATTGACGATCAGGGTGCGTCCGCGAATCCCCGCGGTTTGTCGCGAGAGGATCGCCGTCGGTACGTGTTTCAACGACGCAGCCCGCATGAGTTCGCCGAAGCCCGGTAACAGTTTTTCGCAGACGGCTTCGGTGGCCTCGGGCGTGACATCTCGCACCGCCGGTCCCGTGCCGCCGGTGGTGATCACCAACGCGCAGCCGACATCGTCGGCGAAGTGTTTCAGCTCTTGCTCGATCGCGGCGCTTTCGTCGGGGATTATTCGATACACGAGCTCGAAAGGCGTCGTGATCCATTCGCGCAACAGAGCGGCGCAAGCCTTGCCGGGCGTGTCTTCATAGACGCCGGCGCTGGCACGATCGGAAATGTTGAGGACGCCGATGTTGACGGAAATCATGGGAGGACCTGAAGGGGCTGGGAGTTTGACCGCGAATGGACGCCAGGGGACGTGAGTGGTCCGGCGACTAACTGGAGCGAAATTTTGAGAGGAGAACGTCCGGAGTAACGCCTTGTTCACGCAAGGTTCGTAGGCTGAGGGCGTCGTGGCGCTTGGCGAGGCGGATGCCGTTTTCGTCGTTCATCAGCGGAGCATGATAAAATGCCGGCGCCGCGACACCGAGCGCGCGAAAAATGATGAGCTGGCGAAACGTCGAGCGCACGAGGTCGTCACCGCGCACGACTTCGGTGATCCCCATCGTCGCATCGTCCACGGCGCAGGCGAGCTGGTAGCTGGGGACATCGTCTTTGCGCCACACAAGGAAGTCTCCGAAATCGCGGCCGGCGATGGCGCTTTGCCGGCCGAGGCGGTTATCGGTGAACGAAATCGTTTCGCGATCCGGTACGCGGATACGCCAGTTGGTGCTGATCGGTTCGCCCGCAGGCGGAAGCGGCGGGATCGGTGCGTCGAGCGGAGGCCGGAAGTGCGCGGGATAAACGGGTTCATCGTCGGCCGCGCCCTCGTGCGGCGCGCCAGCGGCTTCGATCACGTCGCGGCGCGAGCGATTGCACGGGTAAATCAGTCTCGCAGCATGGAGTTTTTCGAGGACGGCGCGGTAGAGCGGGCGGCGGGCATTTTGGTTGTACGGCGCGTGCGGCCCGCCGATGTCCGGCCCTTCCTGCCACGTGAAGCCGAGCCAGCGGAGATCGGCGAGCATCGCATCCACGAAATCGAGACGGAAGCGGGTGGAGTCGAGGTCGTCGTTGCGGAGAATCAAAGCGCCGTGCGCAAGCCGGGCGCGCTCCGCGGCGATCCAGAAGGTGCGGGCGTGTCCAAGATGCAAATACCCGGTGGGGGAGGGCGCGAGGCGGCCGCGGTAGTTGGAAGGAGGCGTCACCACGAAGTCACGGGAATGAACGCGGATGTTCGCAGAGCCGCCAGAAATTTGTGGGCAGCCGCGCGATTCGCTGGTTTCTCAAGACGCATGTCGAAGCTGCTCTGCGTTTATTGTTCTTCGAGCGACCGTCTCGATCCGAAGTACTATTCCGTGGCCGAAGAGGTCGGTCGTGAGATGGTGAAACGCGGCTGGGACCTCGTGTATGGCGGAGGACGGACGGGCTTGATGGGCGCGGTGGCGCGTTCGGTGAAGGCGAGCGGCGGGCGTGTGATCGGCGTGATTCCCGATTTCATGAAGCTGAAGGAGCTGGCGTTTACCGAGGCGGACGAGCTCGTGACGGTGGTGACGATGCGCGAGCGGAAGCTGCTCATGGAGACGCGGGCGGATGCGTTTCTCACACTGCCCGGTGGCTGCGGAACGCTGGAGGAGATCATGGAGATCATCACGCTGCGGCAGCTGAATGTGCTTCATAAACCGTGTGTCTTTCTGAACCAGGATGGCTTCTACGACGAACTCCTCCGTTTTTTCCAGAAGATGGTGGACGAGAAATTCTGCAAACCCTCGAACTTGGGATTGTTCTCCGTGGCGAAGGCTGCGCATGAGATTTTCGATCAACTGGACAACGGTGCCGTAAACTCGGAGCCGAAGTGGTTTGAGACGACCTGAGCATGGCGTTCACCGATCCACGCGAGCCCTTGTTGACGTTATTGCGCGCTCATGCGGCGCGAACACTCGATGCCCATGAGGCCGCGATGACGATGGAGACGATTCGTTTCGTGGTGGAAAATTCCCGCTGTGCAGAGCGATCGCTCGCGATCGGGCATCTCACGGGTTCGGCTTGGGTCGTTGACGCGGCGAGACGGCGGACGTTGCTCACGCATCATCGGAAGTTGGAGAAATGGCTCCAACTCGGTGGCCACGCGGATGGAGATCTGGATATTGCGGCGGTGGCATTTCGGGAAGCGCAGGAGGAGTCCGGTCTTACACGACTCCGTTTGGCGGATACAGCGATCTTCGATGTGGACCGGCATTGGATTCCCGAACGCAAAGGCGAACCCGCGCACTGGCACTATGACGTGCGTTTCATGGTCGAGGCCGATGAGTCGGAGCCGCTTGCGATCACCGCCGAGTCGAAAGATTTGCGTTGGGTGGAAATCGCGCGGATGGCGGATTTTTCCAGCGAAGAGTCGATGATGCGAATGGCGTGGAAGACCTCGTCCTAGCGCGCCTCGATGCCGCGCCGTTCAGCTCCGCGCCGCGTGTTCGCGGCGTGCGCGGGCGAGATCGAAGGAGAGAATCGTCGACTCTTCACCGGAGAGATAAGTGAAGCCGCGACTTTTATAGAACCCGATCGTTTGCACGCGCTCCAGGCGAAGCGCGCGGTTGGGCCGGTTGCTGCGCTTCACCGACGATTCTTCGGCGTAGCCGATGTTCACCCGAAGTTCGGTGATCGCGCGCTCGTGGTGACGGAAATAATCGAGCGTGCTTTCCAAGAGCCGGGCCGAAATGCCGGCACCGTTCAGCGCGTGCGGGACGAACATTTCCCGACAGTCCCACGTCGCGCTGCGGTTCCCGTCATTCAGCGTCTCTTCGCGGTAGAGAAGAAAGCCGACCTCGATAGGATTGCCCGCGGGAATCGCGCCGGAGGCTTCAAGCGTGAGGGCGTACCCGAGAGCTTTTTTCCCTGTTAGATCGGGGTCGCCGTATCGAAGTTTCCATTGCGTCCAGGCGTGAGAAGTGGGCGTCGCGGACAGAGGGGGAATGGCGCGAAGGTCGAGACGGGCCGCGGGTTTTTCATAGTGTCCGCGTGGCAGCCGCAAATCGAAGCGTTCCTTGACGAAGTTGCGGAAACCCGCGCTGTAAACCGAGCGGAGCACCGGCCACCAATGGCGAAAGGACGGCGTCGATGCCCAGCGCTGGAAGTAGCTCATCCAGCCGGCGTTCAACGGATGCGACCAGTACTCGTCGAGGTCGGCACCCACCCATGCATCCTCCATGATCTGGATGACGCGCATTAGGAAGAAAAGCGTCTGGATGTTTTCGTCGCGCGGTTCTTCGACCGGCGTTTCTGGTTTTTCCTCGTGAACACTGTTGGCTGACGCGGCGGGTTTTTTGGCGGCGGAGGCTGCCTCGGGGAACAGCTCGGCGAGCAACTGATTCGACGCGCTCGAGCGAATCTCGTTTTCGAGATCGCCGCAGCGCGCGGTGAGTTCGAGGAAAATTTCCTGGTGTTGGGATTTGTTCGGGTGCCACTGATTGCCGACCTCCATGAAAAGATTGTCCACGAAGCTGGCGGGCTTGGCGTTTTCGACTTCGAAGCGGAGCACGGAAATGGCGGCGTGTTCGCCGAGCCGGCGGTACGATTCCCACTGGGCTTCGTCGTAGAATTGATCGCCCGTGCCTTCATGCGGGAAGGCGATGTTGCGGGTTTGATATTGGAGGACATCCGCCGGTTCGTCGCCAGTGAGAGTAGGTTTGAAATAGATGATCGTGCCCTTGTCGGTGCCGGCCATGCCGTCGTAGTGGATGCAACCCACGACAGCGTGCTGGGTGGAACGGCTGTTTTCACGCGGTCGGAGCGGCTCGACATCAAGCTCGATCTCGACGCCAAAATCCTCGCGGATGCGCCGGAGCGTGTTGGCGAGATCGTCGAAGGCGACTTCGGGGTCGGCGCTGGAGTCAGTCACGATGATGTAGCGGCAATGGCGGCGGATGAGTTCGTAGAGGCCGAGGTTTTCGAAATGGCTGCCGTCAGAAAGGTGCAGGTAGCTGATCTTCTTTTGCACCGCCGCCTGTGTACCCGGAAATCCATGACGGACTTCCTCGACGCAGCGGTTCAAGAGCGAGTTTTTAGTCGAAGGCGGGGACTCTGCGGCTTCACGGATGCGCTTGGTGACCGCCGCTTCCGGCGTTTCCAGCGACGGGCATTTGGAGCGGCCAAACATCTCGAAGAAAAACGGCAGGCCCACGAGCACGCGAATCCGGCTGGCTGGATTGCCTGGGTGAGCGACCCAAAGACCGAGCCGGAGATTCAGCGCGCTCATCACGAACGCCACCGAAAAACCGAGATCCATGGAGATGCGCCCCATCTGGGAATTAAAGGCGGCTGCGGACGCCGTGATCGCCGAGGAAAGCCGCAGGTGGGGCATCGAGGCGTATTCGTTTCCCAACGACAGGCCGACAGGCGAAATGGCCACGCTGCGGGCGCCGCGGTAAAGGCTGCAAAGCGGATCGCCCGCGAGATTATTGGCGGCGCAGCACACGAGGTGGATGGGCCCCGCGCCGACGGTTTTCCCGCGTAGATCGCCGAAGGTCAGGTCGTCGCCATGTTGTTCGGCGGTGGCGCGAATAGGCGGGTTTTCCTTCGCTGGGGCGGCGCCCAAATAGCAACGGGCGAGACGCGAGCGATAGAAGTCGTGCAGGCCGATGCGCGCAGGATCGAAGCAGAAAAGAGTGAGCAGGATGAAGCCGAGCGCGAGTGAGAGTCCCCAGCACAAGTGGCTGCCGCTGCCGAAACGCTGGATCAGCAATGCGCTGGTCACCAACATCGACAGCACTGCGCCGATGGCGGCGAGTTGGGGGAGCTGGGGTTTGATTTTCTCGGAGTATTTTTCCCAGAGATTAGTCGCGCGTGTTTCCTCGCTGAGTTTGGTCAACCAGTCACGCAGCCAGAAAAATATAGCGCCAAACACACCACCGGCGCTGATCGAGCCGCCGAGGCTTTGATACGCGGGAAGGTGTTTCCCGATCCAGTGGCTGGCCATCCACAGGCAGGCGAGACCGGCGCTGACGACGGCGCACGCAAGGCAGCGCGCCGTCGACCGGTCGAGTGCGCCGTTCCAGGTGATCGCTTCGCGATCCGAAGCGACGCGGGCGGCGAATCCACGCCCCGCGAGCATCGCCAGCGCGGCCGCGACCCAGGCGGCGGACGGCAGCAAGAGCGCGAGATGGAATTGAGGATCGTTGAAAAAATTCTCCTCGCTGACGATGCTCCAGTAGGCGTTTGGCCAGACCCAGCAGTGCGCGTTGAGGCTGGTGAAGCAGAGTTCGCGTATCAGGTACCAGGCGACGGCCGCGACCATCGCGGTGACGAATGTGATCGGGATGTTTTTCCAAAAGCTCGTCTCCGCGTTGCCGTTTTTCCCGGTCTGTCGCCACGACCATTCCGCCATGAGGTGAAACGTCAGCGTGATCAGCCCGAACGAAACCATGCTGCACCAAGGGCCCCATTTCAGCACGAGCGCACTAAGCAAAAACCAGCCGTAAAGCCCCGCGGCGAGTGTGGAGAGCGCGGCGAGCATCGAGGGAATCATGCCGCCGAGGATGGCCACGATCGCGCCCCAGGTTTCGTAGTGCCAGAAGCCGAGACGCGGCATCAGGAAGCGGCTGAATTCGCGCAGGTGGCGGATCTCGGCGCTTTCGCGTTCATCCTTCGACGCGAAGTCGGTCGCGGAAGCGGAGGGAAAAAACGAATGCGGTCCGCTTTGCCGACGGCGGAGCCACGTGCTCCAAAAACTCCCGATGTATCCGCCGCCGGATACGGTGGAAAGGTAGTCCACATGACGGAGCGCGCCGAGGCGTTCGAGGGCCTGCAAGATGCCGAGATTAAAAGTAGCGCTGCGGATGCCGCCGCCGGAGAAAGCGAGGCCGAATAGATCGCGTTTGGTGAAGCGCACCCAAGGCTCTTGCGTGAGCGGGGATTCAGCGACGTCGAATTCCTCCGGATCGATCCACGGTGGTGACGTTCCGACGGGGGGTTGGGGTTGACCGGGGTTTTCGCGACGCTTGAGCTGGGCGTATTCTTCTTTGACGAGGTCCGAAAACGATCCGGAGGTTTTGGGAGCTGGGGTGGGCGCCGACGACATAAGGAGTTTCCTTGCGGGAAATACTTAGGGAAGCCAGCGCCGATGTTTCACCGCGAAGCGGTTGCGAATGGAGGGACAAATGCGCGGAGTTGGCGTGATGCGGTGGGTGGTTCAGGAACTGCGGGCTCAATCCGAGCTCACGAAGTTCGATGTTTGAGGGTGCGACGGGCATGGCCTTGCGGACACGTCGCGGGATGGCATCGTGGGGCCACGGAAATCGTACGCGCCACGAGCTTGCTGGATAACCCGAATCAGCGTGGCTTGATGCCGTTTGAGAGGGACACGTTAGCTGACACGGGCTCGCTTTACCTGTGCATCACTCAATCCGTGCAGGCGGAGCTGCAGTTGGAAGAGACCTCGCAGAAAACTATTACGACGGCGGATGGTAAACGCAGGGTAGGTCTTTTAGGCCGTGCGGCCGACAACTGTGGATCCACCGGCGCTGGAACGCGCCCAGGTTTTTGCGCCAGACCTTCGTCGAGTGGGCCGGGCAGACCATCCCCAAATAGGCTTGGGCCAAGGCCTACTATCTCCAGCAAAAACGAGCCGGCAAAGCGCATCAAACCAGCCTGCGCCCTGGCCTTCAAATGGATCAGGATCCTCTGGCGATGCTGGCAAACCCGCACTCCGTATGACGAATCCCGTTACATCGCCGCTTTCACCAAACAAGACTCCCCCCTCATAAAAATGCTACAAGCCACCTGATTCTACTTGCCCGGTTGCCCCCAGGTGTTGGTTCGGCTTTTCTTCATTTTGTCGGGTTGAGAATGATAACGACTGGACTCCCACTGCCGACTGGAACGTGTCCACTGGGCTTAAATCCTCCTTTCGTCACGCTCACCCATTCAACTTTCTGAACGGCGCGTGGAAGTGAGGCCTTCCCTTTCTCGTCAGTGGTCAGCTTCGCGTAGTTTATACTTAGACTAATCGGCTCAACGACGGCGCCGGAGACAGGCCGATTTAAGGTGTCGACAACTACGACTCGCTGGGTCGCGCAGCCACTGAGAATAGCTGCAAAAAGAACCACGGGAAAAAGGCGGATGCTCTTCATGAGTCTTTCGCCTAACGATCAATGATGAACCCCGACGTTGGCTCTGGCTTCTGGTTAGGCTCCGGTTTTCGACTCTGCATACTTATTGATGTCGATTCAAAATCAGGCTGAGGCAAGCCGTGACCACAGACGCGTCATCGATCAAGCCAATCCCCGGAATAAAATCAGGGATCAGATCGATTGGAGATAGAACATACAATAACGATCCAGCCGCCGCTGCAATGCTGCCAAATGGAACTTCTTTATATGCGCCGGAAGCATAGTCTTTCACCATCGAAAACATCATGCTTATATCGTCGAACAGCTTTTCGAGAGGGCCTTTTCGCGCTATGTCGTGACGCTTCTTCTTTTTCCCGAGAAGCTCTTTGAGCTCTTCGTCGCGGACCTTGGTGGAGGCGGCCATCAAGGTCGCCTGTGCGTCGCGTTGCTTGCGTGTATATTCTTTCTTCATGGTCGCTCTTCGCCCACCGTTAAAGCTGAGATCGTTGGCTCTAACGCCTGGTTAGGCGTTTTCACGGGTGAGAAGCGGGATGCATCCGCACAGTGGGAGAACAATGCCGGCTGCGACAGAAACGGCTTTCAATGCGGTGGAGTAAACTGGCGACTGAAGCGCTCCGAAAAATACAACTGCCGCAAGAACGTGAAAAAGCCCGGCAAAAATTAGAGGGAACAATCGCCTGTCTTTCTTCAAAACCCGCGCAGTGCCCAAGGACAGAAACACTCCGGCTACTCCACCGCTCGCAGTCGCGACAAGCGCGGCTATCGGCTGAGCAATGGTCAGCATGTGATGGCCAAAAACGCTAAAGGCCAGTGCGACGAAAAAAATTGAAAACGAGAGAAGAACTATACGCATCTTTCTTTGCCGAACGATCACTGGTCAGCCACGCCGAGCTGGCGGCTCGAAACTCGAAACGGGCATCGTCGACATTTCCGCCAGCTGTAATCCACGGGATCGGCCGCTTAACTTCCGGCACATCCGCCCAATTATTCGCGAGTGAAAAAGGGATACTCATCTTTTCTTCGCCTAACGATCAATGAGCCGCGGGGGGGGGCGCAGCCCCGACGTTGGCTCTAGCTGCTGGTTAGGAAAGTGTGGCGAATGGCTCATGCGCAACCGACCCGCGTCGACGAGTGCGAACAAAACCTCAGGAGCAACCGGCGGCAAAACCTTTAACTCTACGGCTCCGATTCGGTCTTCTTTTCTTCTTTGGACCCGGGCGAAAACGCCACGCCATAAACTCGCGACCGACAGCTTATAGCCTCTTGAGCAATCAGACGCTCCTGCTTTCAAAACTCCCACCGGCGATGCCGCGCTCATGAAGACTCCGAAGATCATAGGAGAAACTTCTAACGTCAAAGATGAGCCGTTGGCTCTAGCGCCTGGTTGGGCTCGTTCATCGCGATTACCTGTGGAACACAAACATCGCCAACACTCCCGAGAGATTGTATGACGAATGGAGCAAAAAAGTCATCATCACTCCCGCGAAAATCGATTCTTTCCGCCAACGCTCATAGGTGAACGCGAAATAGAAACCACCAACAATACCAGCCGCGACTACAGTCGGCACGCCTGCAAAATGGTGCATGAGAGCGAATGGCACGATGGAAACCGCCAGCCGAATCGAGCGACGGAAGCCGAGCCTCGATGTGACTTCGCTCGGGAAACACTGAAATGCCAAAGTCTCGAACAGTGGTCCGATGAGCGCTACGAGTGCGATCAGCTGAACGAGACTCAGGCTCGCCAAATCGCTTCTTGGCGCGGCGGGAAACACCAACTGCGCCGCATTCCCAACGAGGAAAGCTGTAGCCGTGGATCCCAGCCACGCTCGCCAGAAGAACGGCCACTTGCCGCATGCCTCTAGCCGCGCGAAATGGCCAACGATCTTTTGAATGATACGACGCATTGCTTGCCCAACGATCACTGGTCAGCCACGCCGAGCTGGCGACTGGAAACTCGAAACGGACCCCGTCGAGGCGTTGCGCTGTATCGGCTGGTTCGGCTCTTTCTTCTTCTGGTTCATGGCTTGGCAAGCACT
>Ga0164241_10002172_pt1 | contig 21882 bp, 17 predicted proteins | sample OricomyardsoilBY_FD_108780 | JGI IMG/M metagenome (GOLD analysis project Ga0164241, IMG submission 108780) | Backyard soil microbial communities from Emeryville, California, USA - Original compost - Back yard soil (BY) | ecosystem: Environmental > Terrestrial > Soil > Unclassified | place: USA... | reverse complement strand
CGCGACGAGCAGCCGAAGCATCAGCCGGCGGTAGAGCACATCGCGTGCCACCGTTTCCACGCAAAGCCCATTCGGGCGCTCGAACCAAGCCAATCGGCATTTGGCACTCGACTTGCTCTAGGAGGCATGACTGAAGAAACGCCGGCAAACCTGTGCCGTTCCGTGCCAAACCCCGTTCGTCCCTGATCCGGTTGTCCGGATTCCGTGAGGAGACCCCATGCGATCTATCCAACGAAGCGCCTTGTTCGGCACGGTCCTCAGTCTGAGTACCCTGCTACCGGCATCCGCCCTGGCGTGCGGAGGGTTCTTTTGCAACCAGTCGCAGCCCGTAAACCAAGCCGCCGAGAGCATCATCTTCGCGGACAATGGCGACGGCACCACCACCGCCGTGATTCAGATCCAGTACCAGGGTCCGTCCAAGAGCTTTTCCTGGCTCTTGCCCATCTCCTCGGTGCCCAAGGCCGATACGGACATCGGCGTCGCCTCCAACCTGGCCCTGCAACGTCTACAGTCGGCGACCAACCCGAACTACACGCTCACCACCCGCATCGAGGGGACCTGCCGTCAGGATACCAACCTGAACCTCGGCAACGGCACGGGCGGCTCGGCGGCCACCAGCGGCGGTCCCACCGCCGCACCGGGGATCGATCGTGGTGGGGTGACCGTCGAGGCGTCGGGGGTGGTCGGCGCTTTCGAATGGGCCGTCATCTCGCTCGACAAGAGCTTGGCGGAGCCCGCAGATGCCGCGATCGAATGGCTCGAGCTCAACCAGTACGATGTACCGGCGGGTGCGGGCAGTCTGCTGGGTCCGTACCTGGCGGATGGCATGTACCTGCTGGCGCTCAAGCTGACCAAGGGGGCCGACAGCGGGTCAATCCGCCCGATCGTGCTCACCTACGCCGGTAGCGAGGCGTCCATCCCCGTCAAGCTGACTGCCGTCGCCGCCAACGACGACATGGGCGTGCTCACTTGGATGCTGGGTCCAGCCCGGGCGGTGCCCAAGAACTACTTATCTTTGGAGCTGAACGAAGCACGCATCAATTGGTTCAACGCCGCTCCCACCTACAACTCGGTGGTCATCGAGGCGGCCAACGACGCGGGTGGACAAGGCTTCGTCACCGAGTTTGCGGGCGCAACGAGCAAGCTTGCCAACGTCGTTTGGACCCAGTTCGACGAGCAGGCCTGGGCGTCCGTGCAAGGTCGGGTCTACGGCAGCTTCGCCGAAATGTTCAACCAAGTTTACGGTCAGTACGCCGGCTATGACGGCTTCTGGGACGCCACGCGCGCCGCCGTCACGTTGCCAGCGGGCTTGGCGTTCGAAGACTTCAAGCTGTGCCCCGACTGCTATGCGGCCCAGATCCAATTCAAGCCCGCGACTTACATCGCCGAGCTGCAGCGGCTGGTCATCGATCCGTTCAAGCTCGTGCAAAACCTGATCGATGCTCACCCGACCTTGACACGCATGTACACGACCCTGTCAGCCGAAGAAATGACGCTCGATCCCGTCTTCACGTTCAACGCCGATCAGGGCGACGTCGACAATCAGCACACGGCGGAGCGCATCATCGAGTGCAACCCCAAGATCTCGCAGCTCGAAGCGCCGTGGCGCATCGAGCTGCCGCAAGGCGGCGTCGTCCGCGGTAACGCCAACAGCGTGGGCACCTGGCCGGCGGCGCTCGATGCTCTGCCATCGAACGCCCGTATCGTGCGCAACGGTGACAGCGGCGCCGGCAAGGTCGTCGAGGACAACTCGGCGCCGATCTCGGCTCAGCTCGCCGACTACAACGCGAGTGTCATTCCCTCTGCACCAAGCAGCAACGGCGACCAGCCCGCGGAGCCGACCCGCGGCAGCGCCAGCGGCGGCGGCTGCACCATCGCGCCCACGAACGGCTCGTGGGGGCTGCTGTTGGGGGCGATCGCGATTGGGAGCGCGGTGCTGCGTCGTCGACGCAGTAGCTGAGCAATCAACGGAAGATTGCAATGCAAGCGTGAGGCGGCGGCCGAAACGCGCCGGCGGTGGTCTGGGAAGGCTCCGCCGCGAGAAATCGGGCGCGTCATTCAAATGGTTTTGTCCGAGCGCCGCACTCACTAGTGCCGGTCGCCTCTATTCTAGGTGGGGCGCCGTCCGAGCTCGTCGACCATGGGTATCTCCTCCTCCCTGCCACGCTTCGCGGTTGGGCTCGGCCTCGCCCTGAGCGCTTGTCAGGGGCAGATTGACGGCCAGCCCCCGACCGGCGCGGGCGGGGGCGCCATCACCGGCGCGGGGGGAACGGCAACCGGCACCAGCGAACCGGGTGTCACGCTGCCGGCCAGCGATCTGTCGAGCGTCGCCGCGAGCTGCGATCCGAGCGCGGGGGCGTCGGCGGAATTTGCTCCGATGGCGCGGCTCACGCGCCGCGAGTACGCGCGCAGCGTCAAAGACTTGTTGGGCGTCGATTTCGCGATCGCGAACCTGCAACCGGACGGCATCGTCGGCTTGTTCTTCGCCAACGTCTCGACGCCGGTCAGTGAAGCCCAGGTGGACGAGTACCGCTTGGCGGCCGAGCAGATCGCCGAGGCGGCAACGATGGACGTGGCCGCGCTCACCGGCTGTGGGCCCGAAACCGGTGAAGCGTGCGCCCGCTCGTTCGTTACGAGCTTTGGCCGGCGCGCCTTTCGCCGCCCGCTGACCACCGAAGAGACCGACGGCTACCTGGCCATCTTTCGTGTCGGTAGCGGCCGCGGCGGATTTCGCGGCGGCATCCGGCTGATCGTCACGGGCATGCTGCAATCGCCGTCGTTCTTGTATCGCGTGGAGCCGTCGCCGCGCGCGGGGCTCGGGCCCGTCAAGCTCGACGGCTTCGAGCTCGCGGCGCGCCTCTCGTACTTGATCACGGCATCGACGCCGGACGCGGCGCTGCTCGACGCCGCCGGCAACGGAGGCCTCGATAGCGACGCCGGCTTGACGGCACAAGCCGAGCGGCTGCTCGCGAGCCCCGCCGCCGCCAGCGCGCTGGGCGCATTCCACGGTGAATGGTTGAAGGTGTCGGGCCTGTCCGAGGTCGAGAAAGACGCCGGCCTCTTCCCGACTTGGAACGACGAGCTGAAGCGCGCGCTGACGTCCGAGACCGAACATTTCGTCAGCTACGTGCTGGGTCAAGCCGACGGGCGCTTTGCGACGCTGCTAACCGCTCCTTATTCGGTCATCGATCCGATCTTGGCTCCCCTCTACGGAGCGGCAGCGCCCGCGGCCGTAGGTCGCGTCGATTTCGACCCGGCAAGGCGGAGCGGCCTGCTCACGCAAGGCGCGTTCTTGGCCGTCAAGGCCCACGATCAACAGTCGTCGCCGGTACGGCGCGGCATCGGCCTGTTGCAAAGCGTGGCTTGCATCGACATGCCGCCTCCGCCACCGGCCCTGATGGTTCAGGCGCCCAAAGTAGACGTCACCGCTACCACCCGCGAGCGGTTTGCGGCGCACAGCAACAACCCGACCTGCGCGGCCTGCCACACCAAGATCGACCCGCCCGGCTTTGCTTTCGAGAGCTACGACGCGATCGGACAATTTCGCAGCACCGAAGCTGGCAAGCCGATCGACACCGCGGTCACGCTCGTCAACGTCGCGCCCGACATCGATGGCAGCTACCCGAACACGCGCGCCATGCTCGAGCACCTAGCGACCAGCAAAACCGCCGGCGACTGTTACGCCCTGCAGTGGTTCCGCTACGCGCTCAAACGCGAGCCCGTGATGCGCGACGCCTGCACGCTCAAGCGAGCACTGGGCGCCTTCCAAACCAGCCAAGGCGGCGTCAAAGACCTGGTGCGAGCCCTCGCCAGCGCTGATGCCTTTCGCTATGGCGTGAAGGAGGCCGAGCCATGAATGAATCGCGCAAGGCCCCAGCCAGCCCCGCCGAACGGCGCTACCGGCTCAAGCGCCGCGCGCTGCTGGCGGCCTTGGGCGCGTCCAGCGTTGGCGCCTTCGTGCCGCGGTTGGGCGTCGCGCAGAGCACTGCCCCCATCAAGCGGCTGGTGCTCGTATTCCAGCCCAACGGCGTCATCATGGACAACTGGCGTCCGGCCGGCGGCACCGTCGCGGGCGCGCCCCTCGGTGAGCTGAGCCGCTCGCTGGCTGCGTTCGAGCCCGTAAAATCGAAGCTCGCGGTCGTCACCGGCTTGAACAAAAAGTCGTACGGCTTCGACAACCACCAGCAGGGCATGGGTGGGCTGTGGACCGGCTCGCGCATGCTGTCCGAGGCCGAGCTCAGCAAACCGGCGCCGGAGAACGCCGCCCTCGCCGACGGAGCGTCCATCGACCAAGCGGTCGCGCAGGCCAGCAAGGGCAGCACCCGCTTCGACTCGTTGCAGTTTCAGGTCGATCGCACGTCCACGGGCGGCCTCGGCCCGGGCTGGATGACCTGCATCTATTCCGGGCCCGCCCAGCCGATGGTCGGTGAAAACAGCCCATACAAAATGTTCAGCCGCGTGTTCGAAGGCTTCACGGCCGCCACGCCCGACGAGGCCGTCCAGCTGCGGGCCGAGCGCAAGAGCGTGCTCGATCGCGTGGCCGGTGAGCTCAGCGCGCTCTCTACCAGCTTGGGCAAGAGCGACCGCGCCAAGCTCGACCAGCACCTGACCCACGTTCGCAGCATCGAGAAGAGACTTGTCGACGACGCGGTGGTCGGACCGAGCTGCGAGCCGAGCGCGCTCGGCAGCAAGCTTGCGACCGCGAAAGATCCGCTCGCCAACGCCAATTATCCAGAGATGGTCAGGCTGCAGACCGACATCGCGATCTTGGCGCTGGGCTGTGATTTGACGCGCGTGGTGAGCCTTCAGTATTCGTATTCGGTGAGCGGCCGCGTCTTCAATTGGCTCGGCTACGATCCGCCCAAAGACACGCGCGGCTCGACCGACCATCACGATCATTCGCACGACTGGGACCTGAACGACGTGTCCAAGAGCTACCTCTCGGACATCGATCGCTGGTACGGCGAGCAGGTCGCGTACCTGGCCAGCTCGCTCGACGCGGTGCAGGACGGCGACGCCACCCTGCTCGATAACACCTGCGTGGTATGGGGCAACGAAATCGCGCGCGGCGGCCACTCGCTCGACGACATGCCGTTCCTGATCGCGGGCGGCGCTGCCCACGGCATGCCCCAAGGCAAAAACTTCGACTTTCGAGGCAGCAAAGCCATGCACAACCGGCTTTTGGTCTCACTGGGCCGCGGCATGGGCCTTTCGCTCGACAAATTCGGCACCAGTGACGAAGGCAGCGGCGGCCTGCCCGGCTTCGTCTGAGCTTCCAGCCAGCGGGAGCGAGCCTTCCGGATTCAGGTCCAGGGCGCGCGACAGGTGACGGTCGGCCGCCATGGGCGTGGTAATCCTCGTGGCACCCGCTAGAAGATGTCTGGCGCCGAATAGAGCGAGTGCATGTCGAAGCCGATTGTCTACAAGACCACGCACCGAATCTCGTTCTCCGATCTCGATCCTTACGATCACGTGAGCACGGCCAACTACGCCACGTATTTCGTCGACCATCGCATGGCGGGGCTGAGCGAAAACTTGGGCTGGGACGTGGCGGCGCTGCGCACGCTTCCGTTCATGATGTTCGTGCGCAAGTTGGAGATCGATTTTTTGCGCCCCGCGCGCGGCGGCCAGGAAATCGCCATCACGTCGTTCGTTCGCGACTTTGAGGGCGCGGACGCCGTGATCGAGCTCGAAATGGTCGACGCCAAGGGCAAGACATTGTCGCGCGCGCTAATGACCTGCGCTCACGTCGACCGGCTGACGCAACGCGCCTCGGATTGGCCGGTGGACGTCGCGGCGCTCTTCTTCGAAAAAGCCGGCGACTAGCGCGCGTTGACGGCGCTGGTTGCCGACGCGCTCGAGCGCGTTAAGCTGCCGGCCATGAAGGCGCCTTCATTCGCATTTTTCGGCGTGCTCGCGCTCGCGGGCGTTGCTTGCAACAACGACCCAGCCAAAGGCAAGACCCAAGCCGCGGTGACGGAAGCAGCAGCGACGCCTCCGCCGCAAACCCCGCAAGCTCCCGCGAACGGCGCCAATTACGTCTTCAGCCAAGCCGGCTCCACGGTGGAATTCGTGGGCGCCAAGGTCACGAAGAAGCACGACGGCAAGGTCGGCTCGTTCAGCGGTGTCGTGCAGTTGATCGAGAATGACCCGCTCAAGAGCTCCGTACGAGTCCAACTCGACCTCGACTCGTTGAGCGTCGACGAGGCCAAGCTCGCCAAGCACCTCAAGTCGCCCGATTTTTTCGACGTCGCCAGGTTCCCCAAGGCTTCGTTCCAGTCGACGGCGATCAAGGCCGGCGGCGAGAACAGCGCCACTCACACCGTAACCGGTAACCTCGATTTGCACGGCGTCACCAAGCAAATCTCGTTCCCAGCGCGGATCAAGGTCAACGCCGAGCAGGTGTCGGTCGAGGCCGAATTTGCGATCAACCGCAAGGACTTCGGCATCAACTACCCGGGCATGGCCGACGACCTGATCAAAGACGACGTACTGATTCTGCTGAAGCTCGACGCCAAAAAAAGCTGATCAGGGCGGAGTCCAGAGCTTGCCAGTCTCGCAGTCGATGTGGCGAAGGCGCGCGCTGCCGCCCTCGACGTCGAGCGCTCCGAGCACGATCGGCAGCTGAAACCGGCGTGGTCCGATCGAGCCTGGATTGAACACGCTCAGGCCGCGGTCGCGCCCGATGAACGGCACGTGCGAATGACCACACACGATCAACGAAGCGCGCTGTTTGGCCGCGACCCGCGCCACTTCCGCGCGCAGCTTTGCGCCGTACACGGCGATGTGAACGAGCAAGATACGCAGCTTGAGCGTAGCGCCGCTCATCAGCTCGATCAGCCGGAGCTCGGGCACGTCGCTCGGCGCGTCGATGTTCCCGCGCACCGCGAACACCGGTGCCAGTCGTGCCAACTCGTCCAAGACCGAGAGCTCGCCGATGTCGCCCGCGTGCAAGATGGCGTCGGGCGCGAGCTCTGCCAAGCGTTCGGCTGTGGCTGGATGCGGCTTCGAGTGCGTGTCGGCCACGACCGCAAAACGAAAGTTGCCGCTCGGGCCAATCGGCAGCCGTACGCGTGCGAGGGGTTGCGAGCGAGCCACGTGTGCAGCTTAGGGCCCGCGAATGGCTAAGTCGATCGCTCTCGCGGCCGATGCATCCCGCCTGGCTTCGTTGCTCCTCAGTTACATACTGCAGTATGCGCCTTCGTCGCGCCTCGCCATCCGGGCGCCTCGACCACGATCTTCGAACGACTCAGCCATTCGCGGGCCCTTAGCGCGGGAAAGATTTGTGAAAAGCAAGTGCCGTCGAGCGAGTGCCGTTTGGTATGTTCGGGCAAGATGCGAAGGCTTCGAGGCTTGCTCGCGACCCTGCTCGCGCTCGGCTGGGCAGCCGTGGCCTCGTGCAGCTTTCCCGAGTACGTGATTTTGCCGGGCACGCCCGAGCTGTGCGACGACTTCTTGTCGAACGGAGCCGAGACCGACACCGACTGCGGCGGGCCCGACTGTGACGGCTGCGGCGCGGACCGCCACTGTTTGGCGGACCGCGATTGTACGAGCCGGCGGTGCGTCGACCTCGTGTGCCAAGTGCCCAGCTGCACGGACGGGGTCGCCAACGGCACCGAGACCGGCCGCGATTGCGGTGGCAACTGCGACATGCAGAAGTGTCAGGATGGCGAGGGTTGCGTCGGTGGCACCGACTGCGAAAGCCAGGTGTGTACTCGAAGGGAATGTCAGGCGCCCACCTGCGACGATTCGACGCGCAACGGCGGTGAGACCGACGTCGACTGCGGCGGCGGAAGCTGCGAACGTTGTAGCGACGGGCAAAGCTGCAAGGTGAACACCGATTGCATGGGCAAGCTTTGCGATCGCGACACGTGCGTGCCGGTTCACTGCACCGATGAGCTAACCAACGAAAACGAGACCGACGTGGATTGCGGCGGCCCGTGCGCCCCGTGCGATGCCGGGCAAGCTTGCAAGCTTGGCGGCGACTGCGTCAGTAAGGTGTGCTCGCAGACGATCTGCGCGGCGCCGGCGTGTGACGACGCGGTGCGCAACGGCGACGAGACGGATCTGGACTGCGGCGGAGGCAAGTGCCCAGCGTGCGACGATTCACTGACTTGCCTGGCCGGCTCCGACTGCCTGAACGGCGTTTGCCAGGGTGGACACTGTCAGGAGGCGAGCTGCACGGATTCGGTCAAAAACGGGCAGGAAGCCGACGCCGACTGCGGCGGCGAATGCGACGTGCGTTGCCTGGACGGGCAGGATTGCTCGCAGCCGAGCGACTGCAATAGCGGAGTTTGCGCGAGCACGTGCCAAGCGCCGACCTGTGACGACGAAGTCGCCAATGGCAGCGAGCCGGCCCTGGATTGCGGCGGTGATTGCGAGCGGCCGTGCCGCACCGGCCAGGCTTGCAAGGTGCACGACGACTGCGTAACCGGCGCCTGCGTGCAGAGCGTGTGCACGGCCACGTTGCAGATTTTCTATAGGAACGAGACCCCGGCTCAGTCGACGTTCGTGCGGCCGCTGTTGCAGCTTCGCAACACGGGGCCGGCCGGCGTCTCGCTATCGGAGCTCGAGCTGCGCTATTTTTACACCAACGACGGCGCCCAGGGCGAACGCGTGGATTGCTATTTCGCGGAGCCTGGCTGCGACAAGCTACTCACGTCAATCGTGGCGCTCACCCCGAAGCGCCCCCTCGCCGATCACTACCTTTCGATGAAGTTCACCGCCGCGGCCGGCAGCGTGACGGCCAACGGCATTTATGGAATGGAGGTCGCGGTGCACGAGCCCGCGTTCGCAGACTACGAGCAATCCGGCGACTACTCGTACGACCCGAGCAAGACCTCGTACTCGGCCCACGAAAAGATGGCCCTTTTCCGCAACGGAACCTTGATTTGGGGCTCCGAGCCGCCGCTCGAGTGATGAGCATGAAAGCGTTGCCGCCCGCTCGCTTTGGTCTATGGGCCTATGCCGCCACCGGCATGGCTCTCGGCGCGCGCGCGTGCCTCGCGGCGCCGCCGCCGCTCGTGCCTACGCTGCTCGGTTTCGGCGGCTATTTCGCGGTTGGAACCCTGGGCGTGTTTTGGCCGGAGCGCGGCATGTACGGCCGCGTGCTGTGGCACGGTCCCAAACGACCCGAGGTCGCGCTCACCTTCGACGACGGGCCCAGCCCGCAGACGACCCCACGCGTGTTGGAAGCGCTAGCCAAAGCCGGCGCGCGCGCCACGTTCTTCATGGTCGGCCGCAAGGCTCTCGTCTACCCGGCGCTGGTTCGCGAGGTCGTCGCCGCCGGTCACGAAATCGGGCTGCACGGCTTCGATCACGACCGCTTGTTTTCCCTCCGCGGCCCTCGCCACGTCGCCGACGACATTGCGCGCACGCAGGCCGTCCTGCAAGACGCGGGAGCGCCCCAACCCACGCTATTTCGCCCGCCGATCGGCTTCGTCTCGCACTTCACGGTGCGGGGCGCGCGCAAAGCCGGCGTCACTCTCGTGGGCTGCAGCGCGCGCGCTTTGGACGGCGTCGGTCGTGCATCATCGGAAAAAGTCGCCGACCGACTGACGCGCGCGCTCGAGCCCGGCGCGTTGTTGGCGATGCACGACGCCGCCGAGCTCGACGACCACGTCCCCGCATCGCTGGCGGCCCTACCGCACGTGTTGACCGCCCTGCGCGAGCGCGCGCTCGAAACCGTAGCGCTCTCGCGCTGGGCCTAGCTATTCGCCTGCGAGGCCGAAGTCGTATCCCCACGCCGCGGCCGCCGAAGGCGTCGCCGCGCACGGTGCCGCGTCGCGGCTTCTCAGCTCACGCCAGGCGCGCCCAGCACGAAGCTCTGAGCGTAGCCGCGGGTGCGGTTTTCGATGGCGATGGTGACGGTGCCGTCGGCGCCGTAGCGGTAGCGCTCGACGATCTCTTCTTCCCAGAGCTCGGGGCGGCGCTCCGTGGCCGCCGCCGCCAAATCCGAAACGCCGCGCAGGGCGGGGTCGTAGGGAAAATAGATGTCACCCCAGGGGGTCAGATCACCGCCGGGCTGGCCGGCGTCGGACAGCTCGCTGCACTCCAAGAAACGGAGGTGCCCGACGGCGTGCTGCGGGCGGTAGCAGCGCTCGATGACGAACGCGTCGCCGTCGGGTAGCTCGCCTTTGCGCAAGATGGGGTCGAACACTTTGTCGCGGCCGGCGTCGCCTTCGCGCCACACGCCGAAGTGGCGGGTCACCGCTTCGCGCACGAACAGCTCCGCGTCGGGATCGGCAGCGATGGCCAAGCCGATGGCGGTGGCGGCATGCGGTTGCGGCGCCAGCTGCACCTTGCGCTTGTAGCGCTCGCGCAAGGCGCGCGTGACGGCCGGGAACGCGGTCGCGCCACCCACCAAATACACCGCGCCCAGCTCGCGCGGATTTTCCGGATCGATACCAAAGCTGGTCAGGCTCGCGAACACGCGATCCAGCATCGCGATCGTGCGATCGACCAGCGGCGCTGTTTCCGCGTAAATTTCCGTCAAATCGAGCAAGGGATCTTCGACGTCGGCAAGGACGTGCGACAGCTCGATCAACATGCGGCGGCTGCTGGGGCCGAGCGCTTCTTTGGCGACGCGGCACACCTCCAGCAAGCGCGTGCGGGTCAGCGCCGAAAGGCTCGCTTCGGTGACGCCGGTTTGGCGCAGCGCGACGCGCAAGATAGCCGCATCGAAGTCGTCACCGCCCAGCTCGGAGATGCCTTCGCTGGTGATGAGCTCGAAGCGGCGGTCTTGCAGCGACACGGCCGAGGTATCGAAGGTGCCGCCGCCCAAGTCGTAGACCACGACGTAGCGCTTGGGGCTACGCTTGCCGATCGCGCCCAAGTTGCGATGCGCGAACTCGATGGCGGCCGCCGTCGGCTCGTTCACCATGCCCAGCACCTTGAACCCGGCCCGTCGGAAAGCGTCCAACGTCAAGTAGCGCTGGCGCGTGCTGGCGTTGGCCGGCACCGCGACCATCGCTTCCAGCGGTTCGTCGGGCGCCACGTCCAGGTTGCTGTTCTCGTAAATTCGCCGCTTGAGCTCCTCGAGGTAGCGCGTCGTCAGCTCGAGCGCCGACACCGAGCCGAGCGCACCGAGCGGCTCGTCGGGCGAAACGCGGCTGACCGCGCGCTTGATCGAGCGCAGCGCGCCGCCCGCGCCAGCGCCCAGCTCCGCGCCCCAACCGAGCGTGAGCTCTTCACCGCGCCGCGCCGCGATGCCGGGCACGTAGTCGCAATAACCGGTGCCGCTCTCGAACGAGACGACCGGGTAGCGACCGTCGACGGCCGCAGCGACGACGGTGCGCGTGGTGCCGAAATCGATACCGAGCCGCATGACCCGACCGAGTGTCGTAGCTTTTCCTCAAATGGCCAAGACCCCTGGCCATCCGGTTCCGCAACACCTCGAATTCACGGGTAGGGCTGCCCGTCGCGGCCCCGGCGAGCCCGTTCTCGGGACGATCCGTCCTACCTGGGGCTGCCAAAATGCAGCTTAGATTGCAGAAGCTTTCGTGGCGGCCTTCGGTCTCGACGTGTGCGCTGGTCACCATGGCAAAACACGCGCTACCTTCGGCCCCGAATGGCGAGGCGAGCTTCGAGGCGAGCGCTGTGGATCAACGTGATTGGCTTGGTCAGTGCGCTGTTGGTGGCGCTGATCGGATTTTCGGGTCGTGCGTTTCAGGGCGTGCCGGAGGCATTCGCAGCCGCACCGCCCAGCGCGCCACCGGCCCCGAGCGCCGAGCCCAGCGCGGCGCCGCTGGCAGGCGTGGCGCCGGCTCCCAGTGCCTCGCCTGCGCTGCCGGCTCTAGCCAGCGCCGAGCCGATTGATCTCGCGGTCGCTCTGCACGGGGGCGTACCGACTCACCCGAGCGGTACGCCGTACAAGTCGCCGTTCGCCAAGCCCAACGCGGACAAGCCCGTCAAGATCAAGGTCGGCATACTGCTCAACAGCATCGACGACTACGACGTGAAGACGGGCACGTTCGTGGCCGATTTTTTCCTGAGCTTCACCAGTGAAGCTCCCATGCCCGAAATCAGCCCGCAGTTTCCCAACGGGCGCGTCGACGCGACGAAAATCATCGCCGACAAACCGACCTTCAAGCTGATGCGATTGTCCGGTCAGTTCAAATCACCCGCTGACCTGCGCAAGTACCCGTACGACTCGCAAGAGCTGAAGATTTTGGTCGAGGACGACACGCGCGGCATCGATCAAATTCGCTTCACCGTCGACAAAGAGCGGACCCACACCGCGCGCGGGTTCCGAGCCGTTGGCTGGCAGGTCGCATTCGTGGAAGCTCGCTCGTTGAGCCAGTCGTATCCCGACCGCTTCGAAAACGACGACCTGTACTATGGGCGCTACGTGTTCACGGTCGGGCTCGATCGCTTCGCCGCCAGCGCCGTATTCAAGGTTTACGTGCCCGCGTTCGTGATCGTGCTGATCGCGCTTTTGGGCATGTGGGTGCCGCCCAGCGAGATGGAAGTCCGGTCCAACGCCGGGGCGCCCATGCTGGCGGGCGCGGTGCTGTTTCACTTTTCACTGATGCAAGAGCTGCCCGCAACCTCTTACCTGACGCGCGCGGACAAGCTCATGCTCGGGGTCTACGCTTCGCTATTGCTCGGCATGCTTTCGACCTGGGTCATGTTCCTGGTGCCGGAAGAAAAGATGGACCTCGTGTTTCGCATCTCGCGCTTCGTGGTGCCGTTGGCCACGGTGGGCGTGATGGCGCTCGCGGTTTGGATCTGAGGCGGCGCGGCGCCTAGTTGCGGCGCAGCCACGGACAGGCCGCCAACAGCGCTTCGCTCCGGCCGCGGTCGCAGCGGACGCCGACGACGACCCCGCTCGCCTTGGATTCGGAGCAAGCTTGGACCACCTGGTAGTTGGCTTCGTCCTTCGGATCGAGCTTCACCGCACATTCGCCCAGGTGGACGACCTGGTTGCGGTACACGCCGCGCTCGGCGTTCCACGACAGCACGACCTCGGCCTTGAGCTTGTCGCCCACCTTGAGCTTGGTGCCGCACGCGCTGAAGTCTCGACCCACGCGCATCACCTGCCGCGCGTCGGCCGGGCACGTCGCGTACTTCAGCTCGAGGTCAGTGAGCTTGGGCCCCGCCGCGGCGCCGAAGGTTCGCACCTGCATCACCTCGACCGTCGTCGAAAAGTGCTGCGGCTTGCCTTTGCAGCCAACCAACGCTGCCGCCGCCAGGGCCGCGACGACCGCCAATGACCTTGCGAGCTTCACGGCTCTCGATCTATCGGATCATCGCGTCCGTGCCTAGCCGACCCACGCCGAACGGGCCGTCAGTCGCACAGGCAGTCGTACACGGCCTTGGCTACCGGGTACGAAGCGGTGCCTTTTTGTAGGCTGTTGGCGCCGCACGCTTGGTCATTGGCGGAGCACGTTGCCGGCCCGCAGTTGTTGGCCAGGTAGCAGTCCAAAACGAGCGAGCAGGCTTTGAGGTCGGACTGGATTTGGCCGCTGCAGGTGTCGCACGTGGCGTTGCTGGACCAATTGGCCAGGCAGCTCGCGGGCGCGCCACCCGTGCCGGCCATGCCCGCTTGCCCACCACCCGCCATGCCCGCGACGCCGCCGAGCCCAGCCATGCCGCTCATGCCACCATTGCCAGCGGTCGTGCCGCCGGCACCACCACCGCCCATACCGGCCGCCGCACCGCCCGCGCCGCCACCACCGCCGCCGGTGCCGGCCGTCGTGCCACCCGCGCCGCCACTACCGCCCGTGCCGGCCGTCGTGCCGCCGGCACCGCCACCACCCGAGCCCGCCGACGTGCCACCCGCGCCCGCTTGCGAGCCGCCCGCACCCGCGTTGGCCCCGCCGCCTTGCCCGGACATGCCGCCCATACCGCCGACACCGGCGTTGCCGCCGGAAGCACCGCCCGCGCCGCCCATGCCACCAGCCGCTGCGCCACCAGCGCCGCTCGCGCCCGCGCTCGACGTGCCGCCGGCCGCGTTGCCCGCGCTCGAGCTCGTGCCGCCGAAAGCATTCATGCCCGCGCCGCCGCCGCCGTGCGCCGGCGAGCCCGCCGTCGAACCGACGGCGGTGGTGCCCGCGCTCGTCTCGTCGCTGCCGTCCTCACTCGCGCAACCACCGGCGCCAGCCAACGAGAAGAACACGACGCAAACGGCGGCCCCGGCAACGGCTTTCACTGAAGACATGCCCGGATGACTAGCAGAGATCCGGAGCCGGTTCCACACCCGTCGCCAGCGGCGGAGGGCTGGGAAAGCGCCTTGGCTCTAACGCCGGCAAGTCGTGTTAGAAGCAAGGACGGAATGGACGCCGCCCAGGACGCCGTATTGCGGTGGGATCGCGGCCAGCTCGAGGCCGAATGCGAGCGCGCTACGGTCGTTCAGCAAGGCGTCGAGGCGTATTTGGGACGCTCCGTGTTCGCAGCGAGCGGTGAAATCGTGGTCCGGGTTCGGCTATCGCGCAGCAATGAGCCCGGCGCGCGCGTCGTCGCGACCGTGACGAAAGAGACACTGGACGGCAAGGTGTGGGGCGAACGCAGCGTGAGCGGCGAAGCGACCTGCGAGTCGTTGGACGAGCCGATAACTTTGGTCGTGGCGCTGATGGTCGACACGGTCGAGGCGCCCGTGACAGCCGAGACGGAACCCGAGCCCGCCGTGGCACCGCCTCCTCGCCGCGCACCGCTCCCGCCCGAGCCGCCGCAAGAGGGCGAAATCAGCACCGCCCCCAGCTTGGAACAAGGAGCGCCGAGCGCGAGTCATTGGGCCTTTTTTGGCTTCGGCAGCGCGAGCATGGGGGCAGAGCCGCAGGTCGCGTTGGGAGGCGGCTTGGCACTTTTTTACAAACCGAAACGCTTTTGGGGCGTCGGGATCGAAGGCGAAGCGCTCACGGTTCAGCGCAGCCCGCTCGAGAGCGGCAGCCTGGCGATCTCGGTGGCAACTTTGGGCGCCGACTTGTGCCCGTTGCAAGACACCGACGAGCACGCCTGGTGGAGCTTGTGCGCCAACGCGCGCCTCGCTCGCGTCCACGCCAAGAGCCGCAAGCTCTACGAAGCCGTTGAATCGACTCAGCTCGTCGTCATGCCGGGGGTGGTGGCGCGGGCTGCCTACATCGTCGGCAAACGTCTTTTGGTGGGCGGCGGTTTGCAGGCCTCCTTTCCAGTGTCACCCGATCGCTACGTCTACCGCGATAGCTTGGGGGTCGTTCATCCCGCATTCGAGCTGAGCCCATTGGTGCTGTCGGTCAATTTTGGGCTCGGCTTGATCGTAAACTGAGCCCCGGCCCCCCCTTGGATCAGAAAGCGAGCGAGCCGTCTCCATTTGGAGAAGTGGACGAGCCTCAGGCCCCCTCGCCGACGCCTCGTCTCGCCGTTCCAACGTTCCCCGAAATTTTTCGACAGCACTCACAGTTTCTGTGGCGAACGCTGCTGAATTTGGGTGTCCCGAGCCACGAGGCCCAAGACTTGTGCCAAGAAGTCATGCTGACCGTGCACCGCCGTTTGCCGGATTTCGACGGCCGCTCGCTGCGCGGCTGGTTGTACGGCATCTGCGTCCGCACCGCGTCGGACTACCGACGCAGCGCGCGCGTACGGCGTGAAATCCCCACTGAGCCGATGCCGGACCGGCCGTTCGAAGCAACGCAGCCCGAGCAGCTCGATCAGCAGCGCTCGCTCTCGCGCCTGCAGCAAGCGCTCGAACGATTGGACGAAAGCAAGCGGGCCGCGTTCGTGCTGTACGAAGTCGAAGAGCTGACGCTGGCCGAGATCGCCGAGGCGTTGAGCATACCGTTACAGACCGCGTACTCGCGCATCAAGACCGCGCGCGAAACGCTGCGTGAAGCTCTGGAACCAGGCGGCACCGTGAAGGGAGGCGTGCGTGAAGCCGGCTGAGCCAAGCTTTGACCTACCGCGCTTGGACGCGCTCACTCAACCGCTGCTAGGCGAGGCCGTCGCGACGTTGCGCGCGCACGGGCCCGATGCGACACAGCTGGCCTCGCTGGCCTCGCGGCTCGCCTTGGCGGGTATCGACGTCACGTTGCCCCCACCCGCGCCGCAGCGCGCTCCCGTGCACTGGAAGAAGTGGCTGGCCGGCGGCGGAGCGGCCGGCGGCGCGCTCATTTGGCTGATTTCGAGCGCCACGCCAACGGCGCCGACGCCTCCCGCCACCGTTCACGTCGCCAGCCGTGCGCTCGAAATCGAAGCCCGAGGCCAAGGCTCACGCGCGGTGGTCAGCGCTTCGTCACCGCCCAGGTCCGGGGCGCCTCTCGAGCCCAACCTGCCGTCACCGCTGCCGCTCGAGCCCACTCAACCGACGACGACCGCCGTGCCCGACGGCGAGCAAGCGACGCCCGTTGCTCATGAAGCAGCGACGTCGGCCGTCGAGCATTCGCCGGTGCTCACGCCGGCGCTCACGCCGCCTGCAACCGGCAGCCTGCCGGCCCGCGCGGCGAGCAACGGCGTGACGCGTGACGTCCGCGGCGCGCCGCTCGAAGCCCCGGAGCTCAAGGCCGCCCCCAGTGAGATCGAGCTGCTGCGCGATGCCCGGCTCGCACTCAAGCAAGCTCCGGCACGCGCGCTCGACTTCGTCGACGCGCATGCGCGCGCTTATCCCGGGGGCAAGTTGACGCAAGAGCGCGAGCTGATCGGCATCAGCGCCTTGGTGGCGCTGGGCCGGCGCACCGCCGCCTTGTCGCGCGGCGCGCGCTTTCAACATGATTTCCCGCGCTCGCCATACCGCGATCAAGTCGAGCAGTTGCTGCGCTAGTCGACCCTCGCGACAAAATGCCGACGCCGTCAGAAAAGGCTCCGCCTTTCGCCATCTGTGACTGGAGACTCGCGTGATTCTGCACCCTCGACTGCTGACCTCGAACAGCCAATTGTTGACGTTGTGCGTGCTGCTGGCAGGTTTTGCTGGCTGCGGCAGCAAACACGACATCGACGTGGGGCAGGTGCCGGCGGACGGGCGCGGTGGCAACTCGAACATGGGGGGCTCGAAATCGGGGGCGGATGGCGCCGACACCGGGCCATGCGGCGCCGTGCCGTGCGCCGATTTCACGGGCGACAAGACCTTCGTCGAAGCGGGCGCACCCGATGATGCGAGCGGCCTGTTCGACGGGGCCGCCGGGCACGAACCGGGCACGGACGCGGCGCGCGAGCCCGCCATCATCTACCCGTCGCACGAGACGATGTTTCCCCTGAACGTGTCGCACATTCGGCACGACTGGGCCGCCGGCAAAAACGACCTGTTCGAGCTGCGCTTCGTGGGGCCCCAAACGACGGTCAGCGTGTACACGACCAACGCCACCTGGACACCGAGCGACGAGCAGTGGGATTGGATCGCCGAATCGAACCGCGGCGCTTCCGTCGAGCTCACCGTTACCGGGCTCGCTACCGCCACTCCCACTGAAGCCTGGTCGTCGACGCCGATCACCTTGTTGTTCAGCGACACGGCCGTGGACGGCGCCATCTATTATTGGTCGACTGGCACCAAGGGCATCATGCGCGCGACGGTAAGCAACCCGTTGCCGGAGAAGTTCTACACCGACCCGACCGGTAGCGACTCCGAGTCGTGCGCGGCTTGCCACACCCTCTCGCGCGACGGCAAGCGCCTAGCCGTCGGCTACAACGGCGAGCGCCTGCGTGAGGTCTCGGTACCGGACCGCGCCACGATCGTGCCCAGCGGCACGACGACCACGACCCCCGACCCCCAGCCGATGATGCCGCCGATGCCAGGGACGGCCGGTATGCCTGGCATGATGCCAAAGCCCGACAAAACCGGCATGGGCGAGGGCATGGCGTCGGCTTGGACGACGTTCTCGCCCGACGGCAAGCTGCTGCTCGTGGCCGCCAATGGCGTGCTCACGTTGATCGACTCCGACACTGGCGCCACCGTCGGGGACAACGGCGGCGTCGTACCGATTCCGGCCGGCACCGTCGCGACGCATCCAGACTGGGCCGCCACTGGCGACCGCATCGCGATTGCGCTCGGCACCAAGGGCGGCAACAAAGAAGTGGAGGGCGGCTCGATCGCTTTCTTGAGCTACGACGCCGGCGCCTGGGGCAGCAGCGAAGTCGTGGTCGCGAGCACGGGCGCCACCGACAACAACTTCTTTCCGGTGTGGAGCCCCGACAGCAAATATTTGGCTTACGTCCACGCCGAGACGTCGTCGAGAGACGCGACCAGCGCCGAGCTGCGGCTGCTGAACGCAGCGAGCCACGACGTCATCTCGATGGTGCGCATCAATCAGCGAATCAATAATCAAGACGGTCAGCTGGACGTCGGCAACTCCATGCCAACGTGGGCGCCGTCCACGCGCCAAGGCACGTTTTGGCTCGCGTTCTCGAGCGTGCGCGCCTATTCGGTGGTTCGCCCGCGCGACGACAAGGAAGACCAGATTTGGATCGCGGCCGTCGACCCGACCGCGGCCGATCCGAGCTTTTCCGCCTTCTGGGCGCCGTTTCAGTCGATCGACGAGGGCAACCACCGCGCGTTTTGGACCCACGCGTCCGAAGACACTCAGTGTCGCTGCGTCGACGTTTGCGGCGACGCCTTGGACAACGACTGCGACGGCACGGCCGACGAGCAAGACTGCAGCGTCTGCGGCGACCAGGAAATCTGCGGCGACGGCGTCGACAACGACTGCGATTGCGTCATCGACGAATGCACCGACGAAATCTGCGACGACGGCATCGACAACGATGGCGACGGTCGAATCGACCGCGATGACCCGTTGTGCGGCGACCCTAAGTGAGCGCTACGGGCACTTTTCGCCGGGCTTGGCTCCGCACCCGCCAAAGAACGGTGAGTTGGCGGACTTGGGCATGAAGGGCGACTTCGCCTTCCGCTGAGCGGCCGAGCGTGGCGGTGGGCTCGCGCATGCCGCCGACCAAAGCGCTACACAACACGCCCCGAACCCCCACGCCGCCCGACTAGCCACCATGAAGTCGGGCGTAAGTGGCAAATAACGAGCGACGCAAGCTCCGCGGCGGCCCCAACACCCCCGCGATGAATCCCAGTGATGGAAGCGACTTGACCCCTCACCGTACGCCGTGCGACGCCTGTCAGTATGCGGTCGTTGTCTTTGCTGCGCCCGGTCCTACTATGTGGGCTGCTCTCACCCGTTCTCCTCCACGCGTGTGGCGGAACATCGTTTCAAGGCGCGCCTGAGGCTTCGGGCGGCGCGGCAGCCGCCGCCAACGATTCTGCAGGGGTGGGTGCAGAGACGGGAGTGGGCGCCACCACCGGCAACGACGGTGGCTCCGGGTCAGGCGTCGATTGCGCGGGCTCGATCTGCCAGAACGCGGGCCAGTGCGTAGCCGGCGCGTGCAAGTGCGCTCCCGGCTTTAGCGGCGACGAGTGTCAGCACAACGTCGACGAGTGCGCGGCGAATCCGTGCCAGAACGGCGGCATCTGCAGCGACCGCGTCAACTCGTACGCGTGCACGTGCCTGCCCGGCTTTGGCGGTAAGGATTGCGACGCCGAGGTGAGCCCGTGCGAGCCCAATCCGTGCCTCAACTCCGGTACGTGCGCGGAGATGGGCGCCAGCTACGTCTGCAAGTGCCCAGCCGGCTTCGAAGGCGCGCAGTGTGAGACCAACGTCGACGACTGTGCGGCCAAGCCCTGTCACAACGGCGGCAAGTGCCAAGACGCCGTCGCCGGCTTCGTGTGCGAGTGTCCGACCGGCTTCGGCGGCGACACGTGCGACGACTTGGTGGCGGGCTGTGACCCCAATCCGTGCAAGAACGGTGGCAAGTGCAGCGGTATCGGCGCCGCGGTGGCGTGCCAGTGTCCCGACAAGTATCGCGGCGCGCGCTGCGAATTCACTCGCTACATCGGCGTGCTCGCCGGTGAGACCCACAGCTGCGCACTACGCGGCGATCACAGCGTGTATTGCTGGGGCAGAAACGAATGGGGCCAAGCCAACGCGCCCGGCGATTTGCTGGCGACGCTGCCGGGCAGCGCCGTCTATCACGGGTGCGGCTTGCGCAAAGACGGCACGGTCGCTTGTTGGGGCGACAACTCTTACAAAAAGGCGACGCCACCGGACGGTGAGTTTCGAGACGTGGACAGCGGCGGCTTCAGCCACACCTGCGGCATCGACGCCGACGGGGCGGTGCAGTGCTGGGGCGACAGCATGGAAGGCGCGCTCGATGGGCCGCCCGGCACCGACTGGGTCGATATCGCCGACGGCTTCTACTTCAACTGCGCGCTCAAAGAGGGCGGCGCCCCGACGTGCTGGGGTCAAAATCTGTACGGCCAAACCAGCCCTCCTGCAGGTATCGAGTTGAGCTCTCTCGACGCGGGCTACTGGCACGCCTGCGGCGTCACCACGAGCGGCGCGCTGTCATGCTGGGGCCTCACCACCGGCAACACACCGACCGGACAATTCAAGTCGGTTTCGGCCGGTATCGAGCACACGTGCGCCATCCGCGAAGACGGCACCGTGACGTGTTGGGGCAAAGCGGCCGACGGTCGCACCACCGCCCCCGATGGCAAGTTCCTCGCCATCTCCGCCGGCGGTGGCCACGCCTGCGGCCTGCGCGAAGATCAAAGCGTCACCTGCTGGGGCAGCAACAGCGACGGCCAAAGCAACCCGCCCCCGCCGTGAACAGGTCGGGGTGCTGACCATTCGCATCTTGGCGATCGTGCGGGAATCAACTCGGCGCCCACTATCTTCCGGCTCCAGATGTCCGCTCGTCCCCTCTCAACGCGCGCCCGCCCGCTGTCTTACACGCGCGACGCGTTGCCGCTCCGCTCTCCGCCAACTACTCGGCTTGCTTGGAGATTTCTTCGGAGTTTGCCCGCAGCATGGCCATGACTTCCGGCTCCGAAGCTCCTTTCGTCACGTAAAGCTCGGCGCCCATGTAGCCAATGAACAGGGCGCCGCGAACCTTGGCTTGGGCATCGCTGAAGAGGCGCAAGTAGTAGACGCCGTGGCGTACGGGATACGCGAATTCACTCGGCTGCAGTTGGTCACACGTGCCCGGCAAACCTGCCTGCACCACGAACATCACGTACGTGAATGCGCCCAACTTGCCGGAGGCGGGCGGCGTGAACGGCGCCCAAGGATGCCCGCGATTCTCGGTAGGCTCCGGGAGCATGATGCCCAAATCGCAGCCCGGCACGCCCTTGCGATCTTTGGTGTCGACGCGCATCAGGGCTCCGTCGCGGATTGTCACCTTGGCGGCGGTGTGGGTGAGCCGTTCCGCCAGCTTGGCGAGCAAAGCGTCGTCGCTCGGCGGCCACAGCGTGCCGCCTTGGTAGGCGACGTGCTTGGCCGTCGCCACGAGTTGCTCCAGCTGGGCCAGCTCACCCTTTGCGGCGGCCGGTCGCAGCTCTTCGACCTGTATCCACAGTTGTTCCGCGACGTACGTTTGGACGCCGCCTTTCGCCTTCATCCAATCCGGATCGAAACCGCTGGCTATCTCCTGAAGCTCCGCAGCCGGTTGGTCGCGCAAAAGATGTAAGTAATGCCGAATCTGCGCGAGCACCTCGAAGCCGTGCAGGTCCACGTGCTCGAGCTCCAAGTCTGCGAGCCCGGCGCTCACGCGGATTGCCCACGGGTCGGGCAGCTCGACGAAGCGTCCCTCGGCGTCGGTGCCGAGCTGCCAGCGGGGGTCGCTCGCGGTCGGCTTCCTCAGCTCGAGCAATGCTGGAATCGGAAGCTGCAGCTCGCGCGGCTCGGCGAGGGGAGCGACGTGCAGTACGTACCCGCCGCTGCTCTTTTCAACGCGCAACGGGGCGACCACCTCCGGCGAGACCAACAACGTGCGCCCGCCGACTTCGACCAACCCGAGCATGGCGCTATCGGCTCGGTTGTAAACCGCGCGCGCCGCGAGCGGCACGCCGGGCGGCGGTGCCTGGCGAACGACCGTCGCCGACGGGGGCACGGCCACCGGCGACACGACGGGCGG
>Ga0164241_10002171_pt1 | contig 21887 bp, 20 predicted proteins | sample OricomyardsoilBY_FD_108780 | JGI IMG/M metagenome (GOLD analysis project Ga0164241, IMG submission 108780) | Backyard soil microbial communities from Emeryville, California, USA - Original compost - Back yard soil (BY) | ecosystem: Environmental > Terrestrial > Soil > Unclassified | place: USA... | reverse complement strand
GCCGCGATGAAGGGCCGCGCGGCGCTCGACGTCAGCTGGGATTTGTCGAAGGCCGAGCAACGGTCGAGCGACCAGCTCTATGCCCAGTTCGCCGAGAAGACCGAGGAGCCGGGCGTCGAAGTCGAAAAGGCGGGCGACGCCCGGGCCACGTTCAAGGGCGCCGCGACCCGGCTCGAGGCGGTGTACCAATTCCCCTATCTCGCCCATGCGCCGATGGAGACGCTGGACGGCGTGCTCGAGATGCAGGGCGACCAGCTCCACGTCTATATGGGCAGCCAGTTCCAGGCCGGCGAGCTCGGCGCGATCTGCGGCGTGCTGGGGGTGCCCCCGGCCAAGGCGACGCTCCACGAGCAGTTCGCCGGCGGCAGCTTTGGGCGGCGCGTGTCTCCGGTGATGGATTTCGGCACCGAGGCCGCCGCCGTGTTCAAGGCATGGGGGATGAAGGGCGCGGTCAAGCATGTCTGGACGCGCGAGAACGACATCATGGGCGGCTATTACCGGCCGCTGGTGGTCCACACCGTGCGCGGCGGGCTCGATGCCAAGGGCGATGTGGTGGCGTGGGACTCTGTGGTCGCCGCGCAATCCGCGTTCAAGGGTACGCCGATGGAGGCGATGGGCATCCAGAAGGGGATCGACGGATCGATCACCGAGGGCATTGCCGAGGGCAGCTACAGCTTCCCCAATCTCTATGTCGGCCAGCACATCATGGACGGCGGCGTGCCGACGCTGTGGTGGCGGTCGGTGGGCAACACCCATACTGCCTTCGCGATGGAGACCTTCCTCGATCAACTGCTCGAAAAGGGCGGCAGGGATGCCGTCGCCGGGCGGCTGGCGCTGATGCACGACGCGCGGATGAAGGCAGTGCTGAGCCGCGTCGCCGAGATCGCGGGCTGGGGCGGAAAGGTGCCCGAGGGGCGCGCGCGCGGCGTGGCGGCGTGGAAGAGCTTCAGTACCTATGTCGCCCAGATCGCGGAGGTCTCGAAGGGCGCCGACGGGCTGCCCAAGGTCCACAAGGTGTGGTGTGCGGTCGATTGCGGGATCGCGGTCAATCCCAATGTGATCCGCGCGCAGATGGAGGGCGGGATCGGCTATGGCCTGGGCCACGCGCTCTACAGCGAAGTCGTGCTCGGCGAGGGCGGTGGGGTGCGGCAGAGCAATTTCGACACGTATCGTTCGCTCAGGATCGGCGAGATGCCCGACGTCGAAGTCGCGATCATCGATTCCGCCGAGAACCCGACCGGAGTGGGCGAGCCCGGGCTGCCGCCGATCGCGCCCGCGGTCGCCAATGCGTGGCGCAAGCTGACGGGCAAGGTGGTGCGGCGACTGCCGTTCAGCGTGGGAGGCCAAGTATGAGCGGCGGCGTGAAGGCGGGACTGATCGCACTGGGCGGCGCGGGGCTGGCGCTGGGCGCCACGCTGGGGGCGCAGGCGCAGCAAGTGCCGGGGCTCAAGCCCGTCAGCGCCTTTGCGGGCATCGCCGATCCGGCGGCGCGATCGGTCGCGCTGTTCGAGGAGATGGGCAAGGTGATCCAGCATCCGCGCTGCCTCAATTGCCATCCGCGCACTGACCGGCCCAACCAAAGCGAGGCGATGACGCCGCACAATCCGCCGGTAACGCGCGGCCCCGACGGGCATGGCGCGGCTGGGCTGGAATGCGCGACGTGTCACGGGCCCGCCAATGTCGCCTTCGCCAATGGCAAGGGGAGCATTCCCGGCCATCCCGACTGGCACCTCGCGCCGATTTCGATGGCGTGGGAAGGCAAGTCGCTCGGCGAGATCTGTGAATCGATCAAGGACCGCAAGCGCAATGGCGGCAAGAGCCTGGCGCAGATCGCCGAACATAATGCGCATGACGGGCTGGTCGGCTGGGGCTGGAACCCCGGTCCCGGCCGCGCGCCCGCGCCCGGCACGCAGGCCCGGTTCGGCGAGCTGAGCAAGGCCTGGGTCGCGAGCGGCGCGAAATGTCCGCAGCCGTAGTTTCACGGTAGCGCGATTTTATCCTACCTTAATCTCCGAAGCCCATGGAATCGCATGCTTTGAAGAAGGCGATGGAGGAAGGGCGATTGACCTTCCGGATCGATAGGTCCAGAATCGATGAAATGGCTAAACGCCATCGGGTCGCAAAAAGGGGGTATATATGTCGTATGATTTCGCGCCGTCGCGTCGCCAGCTTATCGCGGGCGGAGCGGTTCTTGCCGCAGCCCTTCCCGGCAGCGCAGTCGCCAAGACGCTGACTTCCAAGCCCCTCGTGATGCAGGATCTCGACGATTGGCAAGCGCAAATCGGCAAGGAGTTCGCAGTGGGCGGCACGCCGATGCGCCTCGTCGCGGTCAAGGGCGGCATCCGCCAGCCCGCCAAGTTCGCGCGCAAGCACAACTTCACTACCGTTTTCGAAGTGAAGGGCGACGGGGTCCCCGCAGCCGGCCTCCACACCGTGGCACACGCCGATCTCGGCCAGGCTTCGCTCTATCTCGAGCCGAGCGTGAGCAAGGACGGCAAGGCCCGTCTGCGCGCCTCCTTCAGCTAAGACGAAACTGCCCTGATCCCTTCTCCCGGGCTGGCGCGCGCGTCGGCCCGGCGATAGGCTGTCGCAAAGACAAGCCTTGAAGGGGAGCGTCATGGCCAGCCTGTTCCGTTTGAAGCCGATCGTCGCCGCGCACGATCGGCCCCCCGAGCATCGACTGGCGCGCACGCTTTCCTGGCCGCATCTGGTGGCGCTGGGGGTCGGCGCGATCGTCGGCACCGGCATTCTGACGCTGATCGGCGTCGGCGCGGACCGCGCGGGGCCGGCGGTCATCCTCTCTTTCGTCGTGGCGGGTGCGATCTGCGCCTGCGCGGCGCTCGCCTATGCCGAAATGGCGACGATGATGCCCGCCGCGGGCAGCGCCTATACCTATAGCTATGCCGTGCTGGGCGAAGTCATCGCCTGGGTGGTCGGGTGGAGCCTGCTCGCCGAATATACGCTGGTGGTGGCGACGGTCGCGGTCGGCTGGTCGGGCTATGCCACGCCCTTCCTGACCGGGCTGGGGATGCCGCCCGAACTGACTCACGGGCCCCAGATGGTGGGCTGGGAAGTCGTCAAATGGGGCGTCAACGTGCCCGCATTGTTCGTGGTCTGGCTGGTCTCGGGCCTGTTGATCCTCGGCACGCGCGAAAGTGCGACGCTCAACGCGATCCTGGTGGTGATCAAGCTGGCCGCGCTCGCCCTGTTCGTCGCGGTGGCGCTGCCCTATTTCGACGCCGCCAATCTCGATCCCTTCTCGCCCTATGGTTTTGCCGGGCACAGCGTGATGGGCGCGGACGGCATCCCCGTCGAGCGCGGCGTGATGGCGGCGGCGGCGATCATCTTCTTCGCATTCTATGGCTTCGACGCGATCTCGACCGCGGCGGAGGAGACCAAGAATCCCGGGCGCGACCTGGCGATCGGGATCGTCGGATCGATGATCGCGTGCGTCGCGATCTACATGATCGTGGCAGTCGCGGCGGTGGGCGCGCTGGCCTATACCGGCTTCGCCAACAGCCCCGAGCCGCTGGCGCTGATCCTGCGCGAGATCGGCCAGCCGATGGTCGCCAAGGTCCTTGCCGCCAGCGCGGTGATCGCACTTCCGACAGTGATTCTGGGCTTCCTGTTCGGGCAGAGCCGCATCTTCTTCGTGATGGCGCGCGATCATATGCTGCCGCCCAGCCTTGCGCGGGTGTCATCGCGAGGCACGCCGGTGCGGATCACGGTGTTCACCGCGTGCGTGGTGAGCTTCTTCGCGGCCTTCTTCCCGCTCGACCAGATCGCCGCGCTGGCGAATGCGGGAACCCTCACTGCGTTTGTCGCGGTCGCGGTGTGCATGCTGGTGCTTCGCCGCCGCGCGCCCGATGCCGAGCGGCCGTTCCGCACGCCCTTGCCCTGGCTGGTCGGGATCGGCGGCGCGCTGGGCTGTCTCTATCTTTTCATCAGCCTGCCGCATCAGACGCAGCTCTTGTTCGGCGCGTGGAATCTGGTGGGGCTGCTGGTCTACTTCGCCTATGCGCGCCGCAACGTAGGGAAGGCCTATTGAATGAGCGTCAAGAATCCAAATGGCTATACGATCGGGATCATCGGCGGTTCGGGACTATACGATGTCGAGGGCATCGAAGGCGGCGAATGGGTCGATGTGGCGAGCCCGTGGGGGAAGCCGTCCGATCAATGCTTTGTCGGGCATGTCGGCCATGTGAAGGCGGTGTTCCTGCCGCGCCATGGCCGGGGGCACCGGATCTCGCCGTCCGATCTCAATCCGCGCGCGAATGTGGACGTGCTCAAGCGGCTGGGAGTGACCGATGTGCTCGCGGTCTCCTCGGTCGGCTCGCTGGTCGAGGATCGCCCGCCGGGCAGCTTTACCATCGCCGACCAGTTTATCGACCGGACCAAGGGCCGCCCATCGAGCTTCTTCGGCGAGGGGATGGTCGCGCATGTCTCGATGGCCGATCCGGTCTGCCCGCGCCTCTCCGCGCTGGCGGCGGCGTCGGTACGGGCGGCGGGCGCGCAGGTCGATGACGGCGGGACCTATCTCGCGATGGAAGGCCCGCAATTCTCGACCCGGGCGGAGAGCCACCTCTACCGCAGCTGGGGCTGCCACATCATCGGCATGACCGGGATGCCCGAAGCGAAATTGTGCCGCGAAGCCGAACTGCCTTACGCGCTGGTCGGCATGGTGACCGATTATGATTGCTGGCGGGAGGGCGAGGAAGCGGTGGATGTCGCGCAAGTGATCGCGCAGCTCGGCGCCAACGCCGAAAAGGCGCGCGCGATGGTGATGCACTTGCTGCGCAGCCTGCCCGGGGAGCGCGAGGCGTCGCCGATCGATACGTGCCTCGACAGCGCGCTGATCACCGCGCCGGGGGTGCGCGATCCGGAATCGCTGAAGAAGCTGGATGCGGTGGCGGGGCGGGCGCTGGGATGCTGAGCCTCGCGTTGGGGTTGATGCTGGGAAGCGATCCGTTGCCGTCCCCGGAGGCCGCGGCGGATGCGTTGCTGGTTGCGATGATGTGCAAGGACGAGGACGGGTTTACCCTGTGCGACCTGCGGATGGCAGTCGCCATCGAGTTCACCCGGTTCGAATGCATTGCTGAACCTGTGCGGTTTGCCGGGGAAAGCGCCCGCGCGACCTGCACCGTCGCGGGCCGGGTGCGCTACGCCGGCGGGCGGCCGGGAACGGATGTTTGGGTGCCGCTGGCGGCGACCAAGGCCGATTTCTGGCTGCCGGTGCCGCGCGGTTCGTACGATGCGCCGCGGTGGCAGGCATTTTAGACTGGAATTAGCGGAGGCGATCCAATGCTTGATTACGCCTTGGTCCAATATTGCGTCTGGCAGAGTGGACCGATGCAGCCCTGAACCTTGAGCCGGGCGCCGTCGATGCTGAGGTATGACGTGTAGGTCTTGCCCGTCTTGGGATCGTAGATCTGGCCCGCCCAGATGTCGCCCGAGGCGACGAAGCCCCACAGGATCGTCATGCCCCGTATGGCGCGCGTGCGCTTGGTGGCATCGGGATTGTGGACATCAGTGGCCGGTTGCCCCGCTACGGGCTTCAGCACCTTGGCGATACGGCCGCAGATCGTCGCGCCGCATTGGGCGATCACGACTTCGGCCTTGGCGTCGACGGTTGTCCAGCGGCCGGTGACCGGCGCCGGCGCGGCGGCCGGAGCCATAAGCGCAAGCGCGAGGAGCGGGAGCAGCTTCACGGGCGGCATGCCCTCGCGACGACAGGCCCGGCGATCGGATCATTCTCGATCCGCCGCTCGATCATGACATCCGGGGGCGGTGTGCGCGTTTCGGTCAGCTTGCCATCGACATAGACCGAGGCGTCGCCATTGGGCCGCGAGGCCCTGGTCGCGCAGTTCACATAGATCTGCATGACCATCGTGCGGCCGTTGCTGGGCGCGCTCATGCGGACATCGACATACCGGATGTCGCCGTCCGCACGGATCGCGGAAACCTCGATCGACGCGCCATGCGCCTCGCCGACCTTCTCCCACACAGGAGGGGTCTCCTGCGCGGTGAGCAAGGCCAGCACGACGACGATCACGCCGCCAGGTTCCGCAGCACGTACTGCAGGATGCCGCCGTGGAGGAAATATTCCAGTTCGTTGACGGTATCGATCCGGCAGCGGGTCATGAAAGTCTCGGTGCTGCCATCCTCGCGCGTGACGGTGACTTCGACATCCTGGCGCGGGCGGATGCCGGCGACATCGGTGATCGTGTAGAGATCGCTGCCCTTGAGCTTGAGCGTCTCGCGCGTCAGGCCCTCGGCGAACTGCAGCGGGAGCACGCCCATGCCGACCAGGTTGGAGCGGTGGATGCGCTCGAAGCTCTCGGTGATGACCGCGCGCACGCCGAGCAGATTGGTGCCCTTCGCCGCCCAGTCGCGCGACGATCCGGTGCCATATTCCTTGCCCGCGATGATGACGAGCGGCGTGCCGTCCGCCTTGTGGCGCATCGCGGCGTCGTAGATGGGCATGACCTGGCCGCCATAGCGAGTCATGCCGCCTTCGATGCCGGGAACCATTTCGTTCTTGATGCGGATATTGGCGAAGGTGCCGCGCATCATCACGTCATGGTTGCCGCGGCGGGCGCCGTAGGAGTTGAAGTCCTTGCGGCTGACCTGATGCTCCTGAAGGAACACGCCGGCGGGCGAATCCGCCTTGATGCTTCCGGCCGGGCTGATGTGATCGGTGGTGATCGAGTCGCCCAGGATCGCGAGCGGCTTGGCCTCGATAATGTCCTGCACCGGGGCCGGAGTCATCGTCATGCCTTCAAAGTAAGGCGGGTTGGCGATGTAGGTGCTCGCGGGGGGCCAGCGATAGGTGTCGGAGCCCTCGACCTGGATGGCGCTCCAGTGCTTGTCGCCCTGATAGACGTTGCCGTAGCGGGCGCGGAACATGCCGTCGTCGATGTTCGCGGCCATCAGCGAGGCCACTTCGTCGTTGGTCGGCCACACGTCCTTGAGGAATACCGGCCCGTTCGTGCCTTCGCCCAAGGGCGTCTCGTGCATGTCCTCGGTCACCGTGCCCTTGAGCGCATAGGCGACCACCAGCGGCGGCGAGGCGAGGAAGTTGGCGCGCACGTCCGGTGACACGCGGCCCTCGAAGTTGCGGTTGCCCGACAGCACCGAGGCGGCGACGACATCGTTCCCGTTGATCGCCGCCGAGATCGGCTCCGCCAGCGGCCCCGAATTGCCGATGCAGGTGGTGCAGCCGTAACCCACGAGGTTGAAGCCGATCGCGTTGAGGTCCTCGGAGAGGCCCGCCTTGTCGAGATAGTCGGTGACGACCTGCGATCCCGGCGCGAGCGAGGTCTTCACCCAGGGCTTGCGCGTCAGCCCGAGCGCCCGCGCCTTGCGAGCGACGAGGCCTGCGGCGATCAGCACCGAAGGGTTCGAGGTGTTGGTGCAGCTCGTGATCGCGGCGATCACCACGTCGCCGTCGCCGATATCGTGATCCATGCCCTCGACGGGCACGCGCACCGCGTGCTCCTTCTTGTAGACCTTGAACAAGTCGCCGTTGAACACTTCGTCGACGCTGTCGAGCGACACGCGGTCCTGCGGGCGCTTCGGCCCCGCGAGCGACGCGCACACGCTGCCCATGTCGAGCTCGAGCGTGTCGGTGAACACCGGATCCTCGGCGCCATCCTCACGCCACATGCCCTGCGCGCGGCAATAGGCCTCGACCAGCGCGATATCCTGATCCGGCCGGCCGGTCAGGCGCATATAATCGAGCGTGCGATCGTCGATCGGGAAGAAGCCGCAGGTCGCGCCATATTCGGGCGCCATGTTGGCGATCGTCGCGCGGTCCGCCAGCGTCATCGCGCCGAGGCCCGGGCCATAGAATTCGACGAAGCGCCCGACCACGCCCTTCTTGCGCAGCATCTCGGTCACGGTCAGCACCAGGTCGGTCGCGGTGATGCCCTCGCCCAGCGCGCCGGTCAGCTTGAAGCCGACGACTTCGGGGATCAGCATCGACACCGGCTGGCCGAGCATCGCCGCCTCCGCCTCGATCCCGCCGACGCCCCAGCCGAGCACGCCCAGCCCGTTGATCATCGTGGTGTGGCTGTCGGTGCCGACCAGCGTATCCGGATAGGCGATCATGCTGCCGTCGGGCGCCGCCGACGACCAGATGCCGCGGCCGATATATTCGAGGTTCACCTGGTGGCAGATGCCGGTGCCCGGGGGCACGACCTGGAAATTGTCGAGCGCCTTCGATCCCCATTTGAGGAACTCGTACCGCTCCAGATTGCGGTCATATTCCAACTCGACATTGGCCTCGAACGCCTTGGGCGTGCCGAACTCGTCGACCATCACCGAGTGATCGATGACGAGATGAACCGGAACCTGCGGATTGATCTTCTGCGCATCGCCGCCCAGCGCGGTGATCGCATCGCGCATCGCCGCCAGATCGACGACGCAGGGAACCCCGGTGAAATCCTGCATCAGCACGCGCGCGGGGCGATACTGGATCTCGCGGTTCGAACGCGCGTCCTTCTGCCAATCGACCAGCGCCTGGGCATCCTCGCGCGTGACGGTCACGCCGTCCTCGAAGCGGAGCATGTTCTCCAGCAACACCTTCATGCTGAAGGGCAGGCGGCTGATATCGCCAAGCTTCTTCGCGGCCTTGGGCAGCGAATAATAGCTGTAGGTGGTGCCGGCGACGGTGAGCGTGTCGCGAGTGCCGAGCGAGTCCTTGCCGATGGCGGTCATGTGACGGGGGGTCCTTCCCTGTTTTTGCCGGCAGGCTCGGGGAGGCGGGGCTGGCGGGGGTTGCGGCGTTCCGGGTGGGGCGCCGCCCTCGCAGCTCCCGCGCGAGCCGCACCGGAGTGCTGCGTGTGCGAAGAGTCGGGAGGGCCTTAGCGTGGGATGGGGGGGGAGGGAAGGGGAGGCTTAGCTCGCTGCGTTTGCGTCAAGCCACACGCCAAATTCCTCAAGGCGGTGGGACCAGAATACCTCGACCCCGTTGTCTCTCAGGCGCTGAACATCGCTAGCCTTAATCACGCCCTGAAGGAGCGCTGCGGGTTTGACCAATACGCCCCACTGCGACTTCCACGCATTGGCCTTTTTAATGACGTCATTGATCCGCTTCACCGAATTGGTTTCATCGTTGGTGACTTTGCATTCCATCGCGAGCACGCGCGTTGCACCGAGGCCACAAGCGATATCGACTTCCTGATTTTCGGTGGGGCCGCTGGCAAATCGCGTCTTGTGCATGAAGTGTCGCGCAGGCAACTGGCCTGCTTCGGTCACGGTCCCGCTGACGATGCGGGTCCATCCGCGCTCCTCTAGTAGCGAAATGACCGCACCTTCTTGGATGGTTGAAAGGCGTTTGCGCTGCGCGGTAGCTACCTGCTGATTTGCGATCAGCGGTGCGATTGCTCCGATCGTGGCGGAGAGTTCAGCTAGAGTTGGCGCGCGTTGCTTGTCCAACCAAGGTGACAAGCGGCGCGACCTGCGCGCCTCAAACGCTATCGCCACGGCATCCGCGCTGACAATCTGAAGCGCCCGGCCAGTCTTCTCACTAGACTTAACCCATTCCGGGCAGATCAGCTTGAACTGATCTTGGCTGACGGGTGGCGCAAGGAAATGGCGCATCGCGAGCGAATGGAACCCGTTTGCCTGCAAGGCTTTTGAAACGTCGGTGAGAAAGTCCGAGTCCCTGATGAAAGCAATGATGGCCCTGCGCGCGCTCCAAAGTGCGATCTTCCAATCATTCGCGACGGCCGCTGGATCAAGATCCTGAACGTAGCGCTCTTTAGCCTCCAGGCATAACTGAGCATTTGATAAATCGGGCACCGTCACTCCGCAGCTGCAAACGTTGCTTGCCGCTGGGAACGTCGATCAGGGGCGGCTCGGCGCGAAGCGCCGTTCCGCGCTTCCTCGCGTTCCGTGTACCGAATCGCTGACGTCAGCTTCGGAGGAAGCGGGGTAAGCGCACCCGCATAAGTATGTCCGCCGTCGGCGTTGCGACGCGCGTGATCCAGAAGCGCTGCGCCGAGCTTTTCACCGAGAAGCGGTGGAACGGCGTTGCCGATGAGGCGGTACTGATCGACGCGTTTCCCAGCGAACACCCAGTCGTGGGGAAATGACTGGATCGCGGCGCATTCGCGCGGACATAGCCGACGCAGTCCGTGGGTGGGATCGCGAAGCCAATCCTGTTGTGCATTGGCCGTCACAGTACGCGCCGGGAGGTCGGGATCTGCGATGAACGCGCCTTGCTTGTATCCCCAGTGCCCGCCGGGCCGGGTGGCCTCCGACTTGCCGGGACTCTTCACGCCCGAGCCCTCTGGCAGGCCATGCATCTGGTGCGCCAGCAAGCCCGATGGCCGGACAATTTCGTCGCTCTCCGGGGCGGCGATAGTCGCGAGCTTTTCCCGCAAGCTGACCCAAGGACGCAGACCCGACCGGTTTGTAGGTGATTTGTCGTGCGTCGGCGCGGGAAATTCGAAGGCGTCACCCGAACGATAGCCAAAGACAATCAGCCGGACGCGGCGCTGTGCCACACCATAATCGGCTGCATTCACCAATGTTACGTTGGTCTGAAATCCCGCGACGAGAAGTTGGCTACGAATGAGTTCCAATGCCGATCCCGGGCGACCGTCCGGGCCCCGTGCGGTCAGCAAACCCCGAACGTTCTCGAACATCAGCCACCGGACATCGAGTTCGCTCGCCAAGCGAACGAAATCCGCGAAGAGCCTGCCGCGCGGATCGGCAAACCCTTTCTGGTGGCCAGCGCTGCTCCATGATTGACAGGGCGGCCCGCCGACGAGCAACGGCACCGAGCCTCGCCGGATTCCCGCCTTCTCGCAAATCTCCGCGCCGCTCAACGCACTGACATCAGCGTGATCGACAAAGGTATCGCCGAAATAGGTACGGCCTTCTCGTGCGACGCCGGCGTTCGCCTGAAGTGTTTCGAAGGCGGCCCGATCGATGTCCGCGGCGTAAGCCGCTTCCCAGCCGGCGCGCTCCAAGCCGATATCGAGGCCGCCTGCTCCAGAAAATAATGAGACAAAACAGTTATGTAGCACCGATCGCCTCCCGTCGCTTGTGCCGCGTTACCGGGCGCGGCCTAGGTGCGCAAGAAGCCATCGTCGCGCGGGAGATGCAACAGCAAACGTTCCGCTATTGTTCCATGAGAACAAAAGGGTGACAATCCTGCAACAGTGGCGCCATCCGGCCGATCGCTACATTCCCATTTTGTTCTGTCCTACAACCCCAAACATGTGACACATGCCTTGCTCCTTTGAACGGAGGGGCAGGATGGATGAGGGCATGACTCGCCCGGCGGTGAAGCCGCATGGGCCGTGGACGGCGGATACTGAGCGGGCGTTTCTGATCGCGCTCAGGCTTACCGGGCAACCCAAGAAAGCAGCGGCGGAAATCGGGCGGAGCGCGAATGCCGCTTACACGCGGCGCAAGCGCGATGCGGGGTTTGCGGCGCGCTGGGCGGAGGCAGTCGAGGCGCAGCAGGCGGAGTGGATCGCGGCGCGGCAGGCGGCGCTGGGGCCGGGGCTGGATGCGGCGGGCGGGGGGCGGCTGACGCCCGGGCGCGAGCGTGAGGGTGGCTGGGATTCGCGGCGACGCGGACTGTTTCTGCGGACGCTGGCGCGGACCAAGCGCGTGGATGCGGCGTGCGCGGCGGCGGAGATGCCGGCGCGGGCGGCGCATGATCTGCGCGGGCGCTCGGTGCGCTTTGCGGCGGCCTGGGAGAAGGCTTTGCGCGATGCGGCGCCCTCGGTGATCGACGCGGCTTATGCGCGCGCGGTGGAGGGCTGGGACGAGCCGATCGTGCAGGGCGGGCAGGTGGTCGGGCAACGACGGCGCTATTCGGAGGGGTTGCTGCGCGATCTGCTGAAGCGCGAGCAGCCCGCGCTGCCGGTCAGGCGGCGCGGGCGCGGCGGCGACGATGGCGATCCGCCGCCACGGCGAGGCGGCAACCGCTCCGCGGGAAACGATCGGCAGGCGGGCCGAGTCACCGAGGCGGAACTCAACGAGTCGCTGTTGAAGAAGCTGGCGCTGCTGGACGCGAGGATCCAGCGTGAGGAAGCGGAGCAGCAGGCCGGGGAATGGGAGCGGGCGAAGAACGCCTGGGGCTCCCGGGGCTCGGAACCGCCGGGGATGAAGATCGAGAATGGCGGTTGTCCGGAGGATGAAACGCTGTAGCCTTTCGGGGCCGAGCGGCGCCGGGATAGTGAGCGCCGCCGGACGGTCGCAGGGACGGGCGCGGTGCGCTTCGGAAACTCTGGGGGGACGGCGATGACCGGCTTTGTGCAACTGATCGGCAAGGGCGCGGATTTCGCGGGGTTTGGCGCGGATCTGGCGGCGATCGAGGTGATCGTCGCGATGGCGGGCCGGTGGGAGCAGCTCGATCCCAGGCCGGTCGATTTCCCGTCGATCGAGGCGCTGCTGGCGGCGGCGCTGGCGGATGCCGAGTCGGATGCGGTGAAGACGGTCTTCGCGCGGCTGGGGGCCGAGGGGGCGCGTGCCTCGGTCGCGGCGGTGCTGGCGAAGGTGAACAAGGTTGCGGGGGCGGCGCCGGGCTGGGTGAAGACGCTGCTGACGCGGGTGGACGGGTTTTCGGTGGCGAGCCCGGGGGCGCTGAGCTGGGAACCGCTGGCGGTGGATGAGACGCTGAAGCTGAGCGAGGCTTACGGGATCGCGCTGGGCTTTTCGGGGAAGGCGGCGCTGTCGCTGAGCGCGGGGGCGGCGTGGCCGGGGGGCGATGCGGCCAAGGCGCTGCTGCGGCTGGGCGCGTCGGGGGAGATCGGGGCCAAAGCGGGCGCGACGATCCCCTATTCGCTGGGCGCGGTGAAGGCCGATGGCAGCGCGGGGATGCGCGTCGATCTGGGCTATTATTGGGATCTGGCGGGGTCGGGCGCGCTATATGGACTGGCGGTGGCCGAACGGGTGCCGCTGCTGCCCAATCCGTTCGACTTCGCTTCGGTGTGGGAAGCGGCGCAGCGGCCCGACTTCGCGGGCGCGACGTTTGCGTTCGAGGGGAATGCGGCGGCGCATGTCGCGGTCTCGCTGGCCTATTCGGGGGTGCCGCTGACCGGGGTGAATGTCGATCTGGGGGCGACGGTCGCGTTCGGGGCGAGCTTCAAGCGGGGGTACCGGCTGGCGGTAAGGCGCGCGGCGGAAGGCGGGGTGGCGGTCGAGATGGCGCGGTCCGAGCTGGACGCGAACACGCTGTCGGCGTCGATCGGCGTCAGCGTGGCGCTGCCGGTGCTGGCGGCGAAGGTGCAGGGGTTCCTGACCAAGGCAGTGGATGCGTGGGACGGCGAGCTGGAGAGAGTGAAACCGTTCCTTTCGCCGGGCACCTGGCTGCAGGACCAGCTGGGCGGGCAAGTGAGCGCGGCTGCGGCGCGGCTGATCGGGAATCCGGGGCTGCGCGCGGCGGTGGTGCGCGATCTGAACGGGGTGTTCGGGATCGATACGAGCGACGAGTCGGCAGTGGCGGGGTGGCTGGAGGATGCCTTGCGCGGGGCGGTCGATCAGAAGTCCGCGGCGTTGATCGGGGATGCGCAGGCGGCGGCGCTGGCGGCCTATGGCGAGCTGGCGGGGGCGATCCCGGCCTTTGCCGAGCCCGATATCCGCGCGGCGCTGACGGCGGAACTGGCCGGGCTGGCGGCCAAGGCGAAGGATGCGGTGACCGGGGTGGTGGACACGCTGTTCCGAACGGTGGACCTCAAGGCGCTGGGCAAGGCGCTGGGTGCGGCAGGCGCGGCTTCGGACAAGATCGTGGAGAGCCTCGACGATGCGCTGGCGCGGGTGCGCGAGGTGCTGGCGACGTATAATGACTTGCTCCACACCGTCGTCGCCAAGGCGCGGGAAGCGGCGAAGCAGAAGCTGACCATTGCGATCCAGGCGGAAAATGCGCGCTCGCGGTCGCTGGACGTGAAGCTGGCCGGCCGGTTCACCGCGAACAGCCCGGGCGCGGCGGTGCTGTTCGGGCTGTTGAGCGGAGGCAAGCTCCAAGAGATCGCGGCAGTCGCCGGGGGTGCCAATCCGCCCGCTGATTTCGTGCTCGATGCCGCCAATTCGAGTTCGAAGCTGACTCTGCTGCGTACCGGGAGCGTCGGGGCGGAGGTGCTCGCCTTCGGGCTGGGCGCCAAATTCTCGAGCGCGGTTTCGGCGAGCGTCGCTGTCGAGATCGACGGGTTCGGCAATGTCCGGATCGCGACGCAGGGCGAGATGAAGAAGCTGTTCAGCGGCAATGGCGAGGAGCGCGAGCTGAGCTTCGCCGACTCGATCGGGCTCGCTTATGGCCGCAAGCTGGGCGCGGCGGCGATTTCGGCGAGCGTCGCGCTGGGCGTGAGCGTGATCTATCGCGACGAGGAATTGCGGCGCGACGAACTGACCGCCTTCACTGCGGGGCTGCGCGCGGCGGGGCTGGTGGCGGCGGACGTCGATGCGCGGGCGCAGGCGGCGCTGGCGGGCTGGGTGCTGCCCGACAAACAGCCCCCGGTCGATATGGCGGCGAAGCTGTGGCTGGAGGGCGAGGCGGCGGCGCGGGTGCTGTGCCTCGACCGGCGCGACGCGGGCGCGCTGACCAGCGCGGCGCGGCTCGATCTGATCGCGCGGGCGCTGGCCGCGCTCAGGGCGGCGGACGCGATCAACGCCGGGCTGGTCAAGACCGCGCTCCAGAAGCTGCGCAGTGGGCAGGAGAGCGAGGCCGAGACCGTGCTGCGGCTGCCGCGCAACGCCGTGCAGCACGCGGCCGGGGGCTTCGGGCCGCACAATCCGGTAGTCGCCGACGTGAAATATTTCCTCCAGGTCCATGACATGCTGCGCGGTTTCGTGCGGCTGATCGACGCGGCGGGGGAAGCGTATCTGTCGACGCCTGCGGGGAGCGTGGCGGCGCCCGGCGAATGGCTCCCGGACGATTATCTCGACGCGCAGGGGCGGATCGCGAACGGTAGCCGGGCATGGCTTTCGACCGGCCAGGCCTTCATCTTCTGGGCGCGCAAGGGGATGGGGCCGCGCACCGTGGCGCTGATGGCGCTGCTGCGCGACCTGGCGGACGGGCCGGCGGATGCGGTGAAGCTTGTGCTGGTCCATCGGCCAGTCGGAGGCGAGCCGGAGACAGTGGCGCTTTAAGCGTCCGTTCCCCTGCGAAGGCAGGGGGCCAGAGTTACGAGCGATGTCCTGCGTGGCTCTGGGCTCCTGCCTTCGCAGGAGCACGGGAAGGTTGGAACATCCGCGCGGGCAGTCCATTGGGGGGCACATGATGTTGGGAGATTGCAGGATGACGGGTCTCAAATTCGCAATGGCCGGCGCGGCGCTGGCACTGGGCGGTTGCGCGATGGATGGCGAAGTCGCGGTGCCCGGCGGGCGTTCGATGGCGGGGCACTTCACTGCCAAGGCGGTGCTGCGGACCGGCGCCGGCGCCGAGACCGGCTGGGCGACCGCGAAGGAATCGAACGGCGCGCTGAAGGTGATAGTCGAGGTTTCGGGGCTGAGCCCCGGGCTGCATGGGGTGCATGTCCACACCACCGGCAAGTGCGACGGCCCCGATTTCGCGAGCGCGGGCGGGCATTGGAATCCGACCGCGCATCAGCATGGATCGATGAACCCCGCCGGCCCGCATGTGGGCGATCTGCCCAACGTCAATGTCGGCGCGAACGGCAAGGGCCGCGTCGAATTCACGCTGCCCGGCACCTATCAAGGGCTGCTCGACCAGGATGGCGCGGCGCTGGTGGTCCATGCCGGGCCGGACGATCTGAAGACCGATCCGAGCGGCAATAGCGGCGGGCGAGTCGCGTGCGGGGTGTTCGAGGCGGTTTGAGTCACCCCATCATGGATAGTGCTGGCGCGCGTGGACGACGTTCACGATCTCCAGAGTCTCGTCGAAAACGCGATAGACGAGTATATAGTTGGGGTGGACAACCGCCTCCCGCGTTCCAGCAACCCGGCCAGGCCGGAAAGCTAGCGGGTGTGCAGGAAGCGCCTTCGCGCAGGCTTCGATCGCGGCATGAAGGCGCTGCGCCGCCGTCAGGTTGCGCTCCGCGATATAGGTGATGATGGCTTCGAGATCATCGAGCGCCTGGGCCCGCCAGACCAGTCGCGTCACGCCTCGCGAGCTTTTGACTCAAGTATGGCACGGACTCGCGCCATGGCCGCGTCATGCTCAACCACCGGCCGCCCGTCCGCAAGCGAAGCCGCAACCTTTGCCTCAAGCCAGCGCAAATGCGCTTCGGCCTGTTCGACCGTGTCGAACTCGGAGACGATGGGGGAGAGGTCGTTCATGGCGGTGAAGATACGCGAATGGATCCCCTGATGCAAAGCGATCGCTGCCCTACATCGGCTCTCCCGCTGCCCGCGCCCGTTCCTCGCGCGAGCCCTCCGCCTTCGGGACCAGCCGGTACGCCCCAATGCCCGCCGCAAGCGCGATGGGCACCACCACGAGCAGCGAGAGCAGGCCGGTGCCGAGATTGCCCGTCAGGTCGGCGACGCGGCCCGCGAGATATGGCCCCAGCGCCAGCCCCAGCAAAGTCGTGCCGATGAAGAAGGCCGCGGTCGCCGTTCCGCGCATCCGGGGCAAAACGAGATCCTGCGTCGCGGCGGCGGCGGCGCCCAGCGCGCTGCTGGTGAGCGCCTGAGCGAGCGGGAGCATCAGGAAGAAGGTCAGCTTGTCGGGGGTGGTGAAGGCCACCACCAGCGGCGCGATCGGGGCGAGGCCGCCGAACAGCACCACCATGATCCGCCCGGTGGCATAGCGGCGGCGGAGCCGGTCCGCGGCCATCCCGCCCAAGGTCACGCCGAGAAAGCCCGCGAGCATCGCGGGCGCGCCGATCTTGATCCCGATCTCGGTCGCGCCGAGGCCCCAGGTGACATGGGCATAGCTGGGGGCGACATAGGACGTGGCATAGGCGAGGAAGGCGTTGAAGCCATAGGCGACCACCACGCACAGAAACGCCGGAGCGCCGACGATCAGGCGGAAGGTGGGCGCGTCGCGGCGGCGCAGCGCGGTCGCCCAGCTATAGACGGCATAGACGCCGATCCCCACCGCTGCCCATTGCGCGAAGACCGACAGGCGCTCGGCGGACCATGCGGCGCTGAGCGACCAGAGTTGCCCTGGCGTCTCGAGCGCGACCAGCCCCATCACGATGCCCGCGACGACGAGCAGTGCGAGCAGGTTCGCGCTCAGCGCGGCGACGCCGTTCCGCGCCGCGCCGATCAGCGTGAAGGGCGGGACGATGGTGAGGAGTTCCTCGAAAAAGGCCTTGAACGGAGCGGGGTGCGGCGGGGCGCGCAGCCCTTCGGACTGGCCGCGCATCGGCTCGCGCAGAGTGAAGACCCACAGCGCGAGGACCAGCCCGGGCAGACCCACCGCCATGAACGCCGCCTGCCAGCCATGCAGGCCGAGCGGGGCGTTCGTCGGGTACCATATGTTCCAGGTCTCGGCGATCTTGCCGCCGACGAACAGCGAGAAGCCGCCGCCGACATAGATGCCGGCCGAATAGATGGCGAGCGCGGTGGCGCGCTGGCGCTTGGGGAACCAGTCCGACAGCAGCGAATAGGCCGAAGGGCTGGCGGTGGCCTCGCCGATGCCGACGCCGATGCGCGCCGCGGCGAGCATCCCGCCGGTCTTCGCGAAGCCCGACAGCGCCGTCATCGACGACCAGAGCGCGAGCCCGAGCGTCAGCAGCCGCCCGCGATGCCAGTTATCCGCCAGCCGCCCGAGCGGAATCCCGAACAGCGCATAGAACACGCCGAACGCAGTGCCGAACAGGAAGCCGATATTGGCGTGCGTAAGCCCCAGATCCTTCTGGATATCGGGCGCCAAAATCGTGATGATCTGGCGATCGATGAAGTTGAGGGTATAAACGAGGAAGAGGACGACGAGGACGTACCAGGCATAGGGGCTGGCGCGCAGTTCGAGAGGGGCCGGATTCTCGGTGGAATTCTCGTCCATATGCCCTCTCCCTTGGTTGCCGGGCGACGCTAGCAGAGCATACCGCATTTACGAAAGAGGTGATGTGTGAAGCCACCGTCCATTCTGTTCGTCTGCCTCGGCAATATCTGCCGCTCGCCTTTGGCCGAGGCCGCGATGCGCGACGCGGCGGCGCGGGCGGGGATGGAGATCCTGGTGGATTCGGCCGGCACCGGTGCCTGGCATATCGGCCGCGCGCCCGATCCGCGATCGGTAGCGGTCGCGGGCGGCAAGGGCATCGATATTTCGGGCTACAAGGCGCGGCAAGTGCGTGGCGACGATTTCCGCAGCTTCGATTATGTACTGGCGCTCGACCCGCAGAATTTGCGCGACCTGCGCAAGATCGCCCCGAGCGACACGACCGCGCGGATCGCACTGCTGATGGATTTCGTGCCCGGGCGCGCGGGGGAAGGCGTGAGCGACCCCTATTATCAGGATGCCATCGCGTTCGATGTCGTATGGCGCGACGTGAGCGCGGCCGCCGAGGCGCTGGTGGAATTGGTGCGCGGGGATGACCGCTAGACCCGCTGCACGGCCCCCGGATATCGCGCCACTGTCTTGTCGCTGGTGAGGAGCGTGATGCCTTCCACCATCGCCTGCGCGACGAGCAGGCGATCGAACGGATCCTTATGGATCGGCGGCAGGCCGGCGAGCGCTTGGGCGTGGAGGCCGGTCAGACTCAACTCGTCATAGCCATTGTCGAGAAGCTCTCGCCGAACCTCGCCCGCCCCGACACCGAAATCGGGCCGCCCAAGCGCATATTTGACCAGTCTTGCGCAATTACACCCGATTTTCATGCAAGGGTCAGCGCGCCAGCTGATCCGCCGGGATATCGATCGCGACTTCGAGGCCGGTGTCGCGCCAGTCGTAGCTGATCGTGCCGCCAAGCTGTTGCTCGATGGTGCGCGCGACGAGGCGGTTGCCGAAGCCTGAGGTGGCGGGGGCGCCGGTGACGGCGGGGCCGCCGGTTTCGCGCCACTCGAGGACGACGCGGTCGGCCTCGGCGCGCCAGCGGATGCTGACCTGGCCGGAATCCGCGGTGAGCGCGCCATATTTGGCGGCGTTGGTGCCGAGCTCGTGGATCACCAAGGCGAGCGCGTTGGTCGCGTGATCGCCGCACTCGACCACGGGCCCCTCGATCGCGAAGCGGGTCTCTCCGCCATATTCATGAACCTGGACGATCGCGGTAAGCAGTTCGTGGAGATCGGCGCGACGGACATCCGAGATCGCCATCACGTCGCGCTGGACGAGGGCGTGGGCGCGGGCGAGCGCGTGGAGGCGGCCCGATAGTGCCGAGGCCATCTGGCCGGTGGTTTCCGCCCCGCGCGCGCTGCCATGGATCATGCCGTCGGTGATCGCGAACAGGTTCTTGAGGCGGTGGCTCATTTCCTTGGCGAGCAATTGCTGCTGCTCGAGCTCGGTGCGCAGCCGTTCCTCGCCGCGCGTCATGCGGATCGCGATCCCGGCAAACTTGGCGAGATCGGCGGCGAGGCGGCTGTGGTTGGCGTTGAAATGGCCAGTCTCGGGCGCGACGATCCACAGCGTGCCCAGCGGTTCCTCCGCCGTCACGTGGAGCGGGACCAGCAGGACTTCGGGGACGATGATATTCTCGTCGGAGATCCAGTCGTAGATGATCTCGGGGTGTTGGGCGAGGACGGGGGCGTTCTGGTCGAGCGTGACTCCGCACGGGCTGTCGTTGCGCGGCGTGAGCGCGCTTTCGAACGGCGCGAGTGTGCCGTGGAGGCAGGCCCAGCGGAAGACGCCGTCGCCCTCGTCCGGCTCGAACAAGCTGAGCCCCGAGGAACTGCCGCCGGTGAGGCGCATCGCGGTCCGGACGAGCCGCGGCAGCACCTCGGCAGGGCTGTCGATCATGCAATTCGCGAGATCCTGGAGTGCATGCTTTTCGCCCTCGTGATCCGGCGCGCCGCACGCACGCGCGGCGAGTTCTCCGGTGACGTAGACGTCACCCCGCTGTGCCTTGGGCACCGGAAGGGGCGAAATCACTGCCATCGCGGATCGAATCTAGCCGCAATCACAACGATTTGCGAGTCGTAACATGCTGATCCAGGTCAGCCTGTCAGAGGGTAGCGTTCGATCGTTTCGTAGATCGCGCCTTCGCCCGCGAGATGGCTTTCGAACAAGGTGAAATGGGTGAAGCCGAAGGGCGGGCTGGCGAGCCCGGCGTGATCGGCGAGGAAGCGGTCCGCCACGCCCGACGCGCCGTTCATCCGGGCCAGCGTGATATGGGGGAGGTAGGCGCGGCGCTCGGGGTCGAACCCCAGGCGGACCAGCGCCTGGTCGAGCTTGTGGTGGAGTTGCGCCGCGTGCTCGTGCGGGCGGATGCCGGCCCAGACCGCGTTGGGGCGGCCGCGGCTGTCGAACTGGCCGACCCCGTCCAGCGCGACTTCGAATGCCGGGAAATGGATCTGGCCGAGCGCCAGCGCGACATCCTCGGCCCTGCGGCGATCGACTTCGCCGATGAAGCGCAGCGTGATGTGAAGCTGGCCGTCGCTCTGCCAGCGCGCGCCGGGGATGCCGCCCATCAGCGCGAGCAGGCGCGCGCGGATCGCGGCAGGCGGGCGAAGGCCGACGAACAGGCGGTGCATAGCAGCTTCGCTTAACCGTGATTGGCACGAAGATGGAACCGGTTTTGCTTGTATAACGGCGGCGGAACCACGATATTCGTCTCATCCGGCAGCGGTGCCGGGCAAAGGAGTTCAAGATGGCCAATTGGTCTGATCCCCGTCCGGGCGTTTCGTCGATGCGAACGCAGGCGGATACCCACGCCGATACGATCGACGCCGGGCTGCGGTCGTACATGCTGTCGATCTACAATTACATGGCGTCGGGCGTGCTGCTGACCGGCATCGTCGCGCTGCTGTTCGCCAAGTCGAGCCTGATGGGACTGTTGGTGTCCGAGAGCGGGCGCGGCTTTTCGGGCCTTGGCTGGATCGCCGTGCTGGCGCCGATCGGCATCGTGCTGGCGATGAGTTTCGGCCAGCGCCGCTTCTCGGCGGGCACGCTCCAGCTGATGTTCTGGGCCTATGCGTTCCTGACGGGCGTGTCATTTTCGACGCTGTTCCTCGTCTATACCGATGCATCGATCGCACAGGCCTTCTTCGCCACCGCCGCGGCCTTTGCGGGGCTGAGCCTCTATGGCTACACCACCAAGCGCGACCTGGGACCGATCGGGACCTTCCTGATCATGGGCGTGGTCGGGCTGATCGTGGCGATGCTGCTCAATGCCTTCATCTTCCAGTCGGGCACGATGGGCCTGGTGATCAGCGCGCTGGGCGTGCTGATCTTCGCGGGGCTGACGGCGTACGACACGCAGAAACTGAAGCTGATGTACGATTATGTCCGCGGCACCGACATGCTCGGCAAGACCGTCATCATGGGCGCGCTGACGCTGTACCTGGACTTCATCAATATGTTCCTGATGCTGCTTCGCCTGTTCGGCAGCTCGCGGAACTGAACCAGACGCTCCCTTCGGGGACGACAGAGCGGCCCGGCGGAAACGCCGGGCCGTTTTGCATTTACCTTTCCCTCTCCCCTTCAGGGGAGAGGGTGGCCGAGCGCAGCGAGGTCGGGAGAGGGGCAGTCGGGTCGGCTGGAGCCGCCGCGTCAGGCCCCTCTCCCCGGCCCTCTCCCCGCAAGCGGGGAGAGGGAGAAGAACGGCGAACCGGACGAGATTCAGTCCATCCCGCGGAACGGAGGCCTCGGCCGGTCGTTTCACTAGGCCAACGCTCATGGAGTGAATGAGATGGACGCCAACCCGATCGATCCGGTGAACCCGGACGAAAAGCCCGCACCGACGCTGTCGTCGGACGCGGGCACCGATGAGTCGATCGCCAAGCGGCTCTATGCCAATCCCGAGAGCAAGGAGGCGCGGCTCGACCGCGGACTCGACGAGTCGATGGACGCATCGGACCCGCCGGCTTCG
>Ga0164241_10002170_pt1 | contig 21888 bp, 11 predicted proteins | sample OricomyardsoilBY_FD_108780 | JGI IMG/M metagenome (GOLD analysis project Ga0164241, IMG submission 108780) | Backyard soil microbial communities from Emeryville, California, USA - Original compost - Back yard soil (BY) | ecosystem: Environmental > Terrestrial > Soil > Unclassified | place: USA... | reverse complement strand
GTGCGGCCGTCACGGGGCGGAGGCGGGACGGCATTGGTAGTCCCCAGATTTTTTCACAGGAAGATCAGAAGGAGAGAGGTGGGGGTTCGCGCTACCGCCCGCGGGTCTGGTGCTGCGTTGCGCGCCGAATGGCGCGGCGAGCAATCAAACCTTCTGAGCTTCTGATCTTCCTGTGAAAAAAGATCTCGGCTTGGCACCGCGGTCAGGACGCAGGCGGGCGCGTTAGTCGTTGGCTTCGTGGGCGGGGAAGTCGACGTGAAGGCGATTGCCGTCGGGGTCGCGCAAGTTGAGCACGACGTTGCGGGTGCCGGCTTGGCGACTGAGCTGGTGCTCGACGCCCAGTCGCTCCAGGCGTCCCTGAAATTCGGCTAAATTGCTGGCTGAAAACGCGAAATGCTCGAGTGACAACGCGCCTTCGGGCCGGGGTTGCTCGGTCACGCCGACCAGGTGAATCACGGCCTGCTCGCCCGCGTACATCCACGCGCCGGGAAAACCGAGCGGAGGCCGCTCTCCGCTGCGCAGGCCGAGCACGTCGGTGTAGAAGCGCACCAAGCCTTCGAGGTTGGCGGTGCGCACGTTGACGTGATCGAGCCTTTGAATCATGGCAGGCGCCGACGATAACATCGGCGCTCCGGGCGAGCGGCTCTAAAAGCCGGGCGCGCTAGCGTCGCTCGTCGACGCTTCGGGCGTGCTCGCGTCCGCTTCGAGGCCGGAGCCGTGGGCGGCGGGGGGCGCCTTGGCCGGCGCTTTGGTAGCGGGCGGATCCTCGTCGAGCTTTACGTCGTACGGATTCGGTTCGCTCCCGGGGTCGCGCGTCGCGTCGAGCTCGGCGCGCGCAGGGCGCGCCGTAACCACGGCGCTGACGACTTTGGCCCGGCGCGGGCTCGGCTTGGCTTTGGCCTTGGGCGCGGCCGCCGATGCTTCGCTGGCCGGTGGCGGAGCAGGCTCGGGCTCGTTGACGACGGCGCTGGGCGGGGGGGCGGCGACGACCGGCGTTGCGGTGGCAGGCGCAACGACAGACGCCACCAACGGCTGGCTGTGCGCGGCCGCGGAGCGGGATGCAGTGCTGCGCGCGAGCGCGAAGGTGAGCAACGAAGCGGCTGCCGCCGACGCCAGCGACGACAGCACGATCAAGCGCTTGGAAGAGCGCTGAACCTGTCGAAAATCGCTGGCCGCGACGACGCTCAAGTCCGCGGTGCGCGGGCTAGGGGCGCGGCGCTGCGTGCTATCGGTCGTGGTGGGGGCGAGCGTGTGCGGAGGCGTCGGCGGCGCGCTGGGCGTCGTGCGCAGCGGCTGCACCGGCGAAAGGTCGAAGCTGATGGTCGCGGCCGGACGCGCGTACACGGCCAATACCTCTGGCTCTTCTTTGCTGGCGGCGGGAGGCAAGGCGACGCGCGGCGCAGATGACGGCCGCGGGTTGGACGGACGCGACTGCGGCTGACCGCCGAGCGGTGCGGTCAAGCCGAACGGCAGCGTGCCCTTTCGGCTCGGCAGCGACTGCGGCACCGGGTGCGAAGGCGGTGCGGCGCGCACCGGTTTTGGCGGAGGCTTACTGGGCGTAGCCGTTGCCGCCGCCGCCGGCCGCGGCGGCGACGTGCTCGGCGCCGTCTTCGGCATGCGCGCGGCCAGCTTCAGCTGTGGCACCTTGTCGACGGGCGCCCACTCCGGCATGCCGGCGCGCCAAACCAACGAACGCTCGCTCAGCTTGTGGCTCTGCAAAGCTTCGACGACCTCGACCATGCTCATGGGCACGACCACCGCATCGACGGTGTTGACGAGCCACTCGCCCGGCGTCGTCGAGATCGACACCGTCACGGCATCGTCCGCGTCGCCCGAAGTGCTTGCGTACTCGGGCAGCGTGTCCCAGCCTTTGTCTATGACGCGAGAATCGTCATCCATCGCTGCGAAGGCTCAGTGTAGCTACATTCATCGCGCGCGGTAACCTCGCGGGTCCCCCAGCGCGGTGAATCCGCGCACGGGCGCTGCTTCTGCGTCAACGCTCCAAAATTCCCCCGTCCACGGACGCGGGCGGGCACTGCCCAGCGAACAATCGCTCGCTGGGCGTCGCCCATTTTCGTGCTCGAGCACGGACCTCACTCCTCAACCGCGACGTCGTCGTCGGTGTTGGTGAGCGTCACGTCGTCGGGATCGAACGCGGCGTAGGCGGCGTCGGTGCTGGTGGGTTTGCCGAGAACGATTTTGTAGCTCTGCGGGCCGTCGACGATGTCGTCGTCGATGCCGGTCACGGTAACGGTCTGCGGCACCGACCAGTCGTCGGTCGTAAAGGTGAGCTTCGCCACGTCGGGCGCGCCCTCGGCGGGGGTGTTGCTGGCGATCGGGATGGACACGGCGGCGGTTGGTTTCGAGCCGAGCACGACTTTGAAGGTGGCGATTCCGCCCGCCTCGCTCGTCGGTGCACTGGCCGCCGAGACTTGGATACTCGCGACGTCGTCGTCGAGGTTGATCACGTCCACGTCGTCGGCATTCAGGCCGCCATAGCCCGCGTCGGTGCTAACGGCCACGCCGGTCTTGATCGTGTAGTGCTGCGGGCCGTCGGCCACGTCGTCGTTCTCGCCATGCACCGTGACGGTTACGGCCTTGTTCCAGGTGTCCTTGGTGAACACGACCGAGTCGACGTCGAGGGTGCCTTCGGTGGCCGCGCTGCTGCTCAGCGGGATCGTCACGCTGCCGCTCGGCTGCGACGAGAGCACGATCGTGAAGGTCGTGGTCGTGCCCTGCTCGCTGGTCGCTCCGGCGGCGGCGCTCACTTCGATGCCGGCGCTGTCATCGTCCAGGTTGACGAGCGAGACGTCGTCCGGGTAGTCGAAGCCGGAATAGCCTTTGTCGGTGCTGACGGCGGCTCCAATTTGTACTTTGTAGCCCTGCGGGCCGTCCGCCATGTCGTCGTTGACGCCGGTCACGGTCACCGTCTGCGCGGCCTTCCAATTACTGGTGGTGAAAACGAGGCTGTCGGGGCTGACCGTTCCCTCCTTCGCGTTACCGCTGGCGAGGGGAATGGTGACATTGGCGGAAGGCTTGGAGGTGAGCGCGACCGTGAACGTGAACGGCTTGGCGCTCGGTTTTTCGCTGGTCGTGCCCTCCGTCTCGCTGACCGCTACCCCCGCGCTGTCGTCGTCCACGTTGATGACGGGAATGGCGGGCGCGCTCAAGCCCTTGTAGCCCTTGTCGGTGCTGAGCGCGGTGCCCACCACAATCGAGTAGGGCTGGTCGCCATCGGCCACGTCGTCGTCGTCGACACCGGTGACGGTGACGGTCGTAGCCGAGCCGTAGCTGGTGGCAGTGAACGTGACCTCGGTTACGCTCAGCGTGCCCTCGTTCGTGTCGCTGCTCGAAAGTGGGATCGTGACGTCGGCCGTGGGCTGGGAGTTCAGCTTGATCGTGAAGGTCGTCGTGCCGCCCGCTTCGGAGGTCTTACCCTTGACGGCGGTGATGGTGATACCGGCGCTATCGTCGTCGATGTTACTGAGCGCTACCGCGGGAGCGCTCAAGCCCTGGTAGCTGGCGTCTTTGCTGGTGGCGGGCCCGATATCGACGGAGTACGGCTGCGGCCCGTCGGCGATCGCGTCGTCGACGGGGGTCAGCGTGATCTTTTGAGCGCTCTTCCAATTCACGGAAGTAAACGTCACCGAGGTCGGGCTCACCTTGCCCTCTTTGACGTTGCTGCTGGTGAGTGGGACCACGACGTCGGCCTTGGGCTCGGAGTTGAGGGCGATGGTGAACGTCGCCGTGGTGCCGCCCTCGTTCGTGTCGCCGCTGACGGCTGAGACGCTGATGCCGGCGCTGTCGTTGTCGACGTTCGTGACCGGTACGTCCGGCGCGTCCAAGCCGTCGTACTTGGCGTCGTCGCTGGTCGCGGCCTCGACGGAGACGGTGTAGGGCTGGGCGCCGTCGGCGCCCGCATCGTCAACGCCCGTGACGGTGATGGTGCGGGGCGACTTCCAATTCGCGTTCGTGAAAATCACGCTCGCCGGGCTGACCGAGCCTTCTTTGACGTTGCTGCTGCGGACGGGGATCGTGACGTCGGCGGTTGGCTGCGAATTCAGGACGATCGTGAACGTGGCAGTGCTGCCGTCTTCCTTGGTCAGCAGTCCCGTGGACGGCGTGAAATTGACCGAGACTCCGGGCGAGTCATCGTCGATGTTCGTGACGTTGGGGTCGGCCGGATCCCAATTGTTGTACTTGGAGTCGTCGCTGACGGCGTGGCCGGTGATGACCCGGTACACCTGATTCCCGTCGGCAACGTCGTCGTTCACACCAGTAATCGTGATGGTTTGAGGCGCAGCCCAGTTGGCGCCCGTGAACTTGAGCGACGCCGGGCTGACCGTGCCTTCTTTGGTGTTGCCGCTCGAAATGGCGATCGTGACGTCCGCCGTCGGTCGCGAATTGAGCACGATTTGGAAGCTGGCCATCGCGCCGCTTTCCTTCGTGGTCAATCCAGACTGATTTTTGAGCGTGATGCCGGCGCTGTCGTTGTCGGTGTTGATCACGTTCACGTCGGGCGGATCGATGACGTTGTAGTTCCCGTCGTTACTTTGAGCTTTCCCGAGCACGATCCGATACGGCTGCGAGCCGTCGGCGGTGCCGTCGTCGTCGACGCCTTTGACGGTGACGGTCTGGGGTGCGCGCCAGTTGTCGCGCGTGAACTTGAGGGTGGCCGGCGTGGCCGTACCTTCTTTGAGGTTGTTGCTGACGACGGGCAGGGTGACGTCGGTGCCGGGGGCCGGCTGCGAGTTGAGCACCACCGTGAAGGTCGCGATGCCGCCGCCTTCGCTCGTGCTCAGCGTCTGCGTGGCGGTCCCCACGGTGACGCCAGCGCTATCGTCGTCGGTGTTCCTGACGTCGACGTTCGATGCGTCGATGCTGGCATAGTTGGGGTCATTGCTGACGGCGGGGGCGGTGTTGATCTTGTACGGCTGGGTCCCGTCTTGCACGTCGTCGTTCACGCCTTTGATCGTGATGATCTGCGGCGCGGCGTAGTTGGCGGGGGTGAAGACCAACATCGCGGGGGTGACGGTTCCCTCGAGCGTGTTGCTGCTCGTCAGCGCAATCTTCACCTCCGCCGTTGGCTGAGAATTGAGCACCATCGTGAAGGTGGCGCTGCCGCCGCCCTCGGTCGTGGTTAGCCCCGAGGCCGCCATCACGGTGATGCCGGGGCTGTCGTCGTCGATGTTCACGAAGCTGACGTCGGTCTCGAGCACGTGGGCGTAGTCAGCGTCCGCGCTTTCGGGCTTCGGTACCACGTGCACGACGTACGGCTGCGGCCCGTCCGCGACCTTGTCGTCCACGCCCGTGACCGTCACGACCTGCGGAGCCTGCCAATTCAGCTCCGTGAAAGTGAGCAGGGCCGGGGCGGCCACTCCTTCTTGGATGCGTGAGCTGACGACGTCCACCAGCACGTCCCCCTTGGGCTTGGAGGCGAGGGCCACGGTGAACGTGTTGCTCGCGCCAAGCTCGCTGGTCGTCAGCGGCACCGCCTGCGTCACCACCAGCAGGCCAGGGGTGTCGTCGTCGATGTTGAGGACTTCCGCGTCAGGGGCGTCGAAGTCGGCGTAATCGGGATCTTCACTCTTCGCGGGTGCCGTGACCACGAGATAGGGCTGATTGCCGTCGACGCTGTCGTCGTTTTCGCCCGTGACGGTCACGACTTGCGGAGCCATCCAGTTGAGCGACGTGAAGACGACTTGCGCGGGAGTTACCGTGCCTTCGCCGTCGTCACTAGTCGACAGCGCGATCGTCACGTCGCTCTTCGGCGGCGAATTGAGCGCGATGCCGAAGTTGGCCATCGCCCCATTGCCGTCTTCGTAGGTGATCAAACCGGTGCTGGGCGTGAGCGTCACGCCCGCGGTGTCGTTGTCTTGATTGACGACGGTGACGTCGTCCGGGTCGAGCTTGTCGTAGTCGGTGTCACTGCTGAAGGCCGCGCCGGTGACCACGTGGTACGTCTGGGCCTTGTCCAGGGCGTCGTCGTTCACGCCCGTGACGGTGACGATCTGCGGTGCCATCCAGTTGGTGGACGTGAAGGTCAGCGCCCGGGGGCTGATGGTGCCTTCGTTTTCGTTGTCGCTCCTCAATGGAGTCACGACGTCGGCGGTGGGGGCGTGCGTGAGCACGACCGTGAACGTAGCCTCGCCGCCCGCTTCGGTCGTGACCAGACCGGCAGTTGGCGTGACCAAGAAACCTGCGGTTTCGTCGTCGACGTTCTTCAGCTCGGGATCGAGCGGATCCAGGCCCGCGTAGTGCGGATCGCTGCTGGAAGCCGGGGACGTGATGACGGTATACGTTTTCGTGCCGTCCTCCTGCATGTCGTCGACGCCGGTGACCTGCACTGTCTGCGGCGCGGCGTAATTCTCCGAGGTGAACGACACGCTGGTGGGACTGACTGCGCCCTCGGCGGGGTTACTGCTTTGTAACGCCACCGTCACGTCGGCGGTCGGCTTCACCTTGAGCACGATGGTGAAGGTGGCCTTGGCGCCTTGTTCCGTCGTGATCAAGCCGCTGGACGGCGTGACCACGATGTCACCTTGTTGGCTGCTCCCGTTGCCGCCCGCACCGTTGCCGCCGCCCTGACCGGCGTTCGGGTCATAGGTGAAGTCGCCTAGCAGCTTGGCACAGCCGCCCAGCGACAGCGCCGCCACGGCGAGCAGAGCACGAGCCGTCCGCGTCGAGGTAAACATCTCAGAACGTCCCTTCCACGCCCGCGGCGCCTAAACCAACGAACGGTGACCAGCTGAAGCTGGTGCGCTTCGGCTCGCCTTGATCGGAGCCTGGCTGCTGGACCAGACTTTGTGGCTTCACCAGCAGCAGCACCACGCCCGCACCGGCCGCGACGCCGCCCGTGACGAAGCCGATCGTCGAGATGGTGGCCAAGGTGTGAAAGCTGTCGTAGCCGGCCTTGTTGGCCGGGCCGCATTTTGCGTTCGGACAATCAGTCGCTAGCTGGTTGTGCTTGGTCATGGCCAAAATGCCGGTAACGCTACCCAGCACGATGCCGGCCCCGCCCAAGGCAAACGCGCCGATGGTGACGGGTTTTCGCCACGGCGGGTCGACCACGGTCGCCACCGAAACCTTGCCCGTTTCTTCCTCGTCCTTGGGCGCGGCGTCGGGCGGTGCGTCTTCCAGCTCGAAGGCGACGTTGACCGACTCACCCTCTTTCAAAGAGATGGTCTTCTTGGCCGTGTAGTAGCCAGTCGCCAGGGCGCGGATCTCGTGGCGGCCGGGATCAGCGGCGCGCTTCACGCCGAGCGAGGCTTCGGGGATGGGCGCACCGTCGATGGTCACCCTGGGGTGCGCGGGACCGGTGACGGTGATGGTGATCCACGGCAGCCGCGGCGTGATCGGAGCGATCTCGGCCTTGGCATCGGCAAGTGCCTTCACCCAAGGTGCGGGTGCGTCCGCGGCCACCCCCTCGCGGATGATCAAGCTGTACGTCTCATGTGCGTCAACCAGCCGGCCGAGGCCGACCTGTGCGCGAGCCAAGTCACGCAGCAACGTTGGCGCGTGCACCAACGCGAGCGCTCTTTGAAAGCGATCGGCGGCGGTGGGGTAGTCCTTGTCGCGTAGCGCTACATAGCCCTCTTGAGCAAGCGTCCGCGCGGTCGCGCGATCGGCGGAGCTGGGCTCTTGAGCGCGAGCCGGGCGCGCGAACAACGGAACGGCGCTGGCGGCGAGCACGAGCGTCAGGATAGGCAATAAGGATTTGGGATGCCCCACCCCCGGGGCTTAAAACCGCAAAGCCCCGAGCGCAAACGGATTGTCGCGAAATGAAGGCGAATTTGGCTGCATGGCTGGACCGGCGCTGCGTCTTGCCTCTCGTCCTTTCATGCGGTGGGCACGCAGCGGTCGGCGCCGGTGGTGTCGCAATTTGGAAGCCGGTGTCGAGTGCCACTGGCGCTTCGCGCCTCGTGTCACCAAGATGCGCCCCCATGTCGATCGCCCGAACCTCGTTTATTTGCGCGCTAATCTTGATTGGTTGCGGCGGGACGCACCAACCGCCCACCCTCGCCGCGGCACCCGTAGCGTCAGCTGAGCCCGCGACCGCGCCTGCTGCAAGTACCACGCAGGGGGGGCCAGCCCAGACGCCGGCCCAGAGCGTGGTGGCAGCAGCGGATCGCAGCGAGGCCGACCGCGCGCTCGACGCGGGGCGCAAGCCGGCCGAGCTGTTGGCCTTCCTGGGGGTCGGCCCCGGTATGAAGGTGGCGGACTTGGCCGCGGGCGGTGGTTACACGACCGAGCTTTTGGCGCGCATGGTGGGCGACACGGGCAAGGTCTACGGCCAGAACACGAAGTTCATTCTCGGCTTCGCCGAGCAGCCGTGGAGTGAGCGCTTGAGCAAGCCCGTGATGAAGAACGTGGTGCGCATCGACAGCGAATTCGACGAGCCGCTACCGGCCAACGTGAAGGACCTCGACCTGGTCACGTTGGTGCTCTTCTATCACGACACGGTATGGATGGAGACGGACCGGCCGCGCATGAACCGGAACATCTTCGGCGCGCTCAAGCCCGGTGGCATCTTTGCGATCGTCGACCACAGCGCGAAGGCCGGTGAAGGCGTCAGCGTCGTGAAGACACTGCACCGCATCGAAGAGTCGGTCGTGAAAGCCGAGGTGACGCAGGCCGGCTTCGTGCTCGATGCCGAGGCCGACTTTTTGCGCGTGCCCGACGACACCCGCGACTGGAGCGCCAGCCCCCGCACCGCCGGCGAACGTCGCGGCCACAGCGATCGCTTCGTGCTGCGCTTCAAAAAGCCTTAAAGGACCGCGTCAGCCCCAAACGCGCAGCGTCGTGCCCGACGGCGGACTCGCCAGCGCGGCCCGAGCTGGACTATGCTGGCCTGCTCGCATCCATGAACGAACGGACGCTGCTCGCGTTGGGGCTCTTGCTGGGGGTCGGCTCTGGTAAGCCGCCCGCGGAATGGCTACAGGGCGCGCACGGCTACGTTCGCGACAAGCAGGCCGAAGATCCGCTGAATGCGCTGGCGGTCACGGTGCTGGTCGGCGCCGCCGCATTTTATGCGGCCGAGCGGGGCGTGAACCCGAAGGTAAGCTCGTTCTTCGACGCCCTCGTGTACGTCTCGACCAACTTGTCCGTCGGCTACTCGGACATCTTCGCCAAGACGGAGGCCGGTAAGGGCATCGCGACGGCGCTCATGACTTACGGGCCCGCCTTGGCCACGCGCGCCTTCGACGTGCCGCACGAAGCGCGCCACCGCGCCGCCGAGGGCGAGCGCTCGGAGTCGGCCCTGCGCGACATCGCCGGCAAGCTCGAGTTGATCTTGCAAGAGCTCCAGAATCAACGCGGCGCGGCGTCGAATGCATGAAGTCTTGGTCTTGGCGCTGTCGTTTCCCAGCGTCGTATTCACGGTGCTGCTGGGGGTGGTGCTCATCTATTGGACGTTCGTCATCGTCGGCGTCATTCACATCGGTGAGGGGTCCGAGGGCGCGCTCGATGGTCACCTCGACGGCGCGACCAAGGGCTTGATGGAAGGCGCCGTCGACCACCTCGGCGGCGGCCACGCCAACGTGGGCGATGTCGGCGGCGCTCACGCCGACATGGGCGATGCCGGTGGCGGCGACGGTCACGGTGATGCGGGTGACGGCGGTGACGCCGACGACGGCGGGCACGGCGCCTTGGCCGCGATCATGATCGCGCTGCACCTGCGCTCGGCGCCCGCGACCGTGATTTTCAGCCTGATTATCACCTTTGCTTGGCTCGTCAGCGTCGTCACGATGCAGGTGTTGACGCGCGTGGCGCCGGCAATGTCCGGTCCGTTGCTGTCGCTGGGCGTGCTGCTCGCGTCGTCTGTGCTCGCGCTGCCGCTCACGTCCGTCGCGGCGCGTCCTTTGGCCAAGGTGTTCGCGCCCAAGCATGCGCCGGTGAAGTCGGACTTCATCGGCCGCACCTGCACCGTGCGCACCGGCTCGGTCAGCAGCAAGTTTGGCGAAGCGACGCTGCAAGACGGCGGGGCCGGCTTGGTCTTGCGCATCCGCATCGAGGACGGCAAGCAACTAGGCCGCGGTGAGCAAGCGCTGATCGTCGACTACGATGCCGAGCGCGAGACGTATTTGGTCGAGCCGATGCGCGACGTGTTGACCGAGCGTAAGTAGCCGCGCTCGTGACGTCAGCTGCTGAGGGTGTCGCTCAGCACCGGCTTGGGCGAGCTTCCAATCGGGAAAAACTTCGGCGTGCAGGCTTGGTACAGCGCGTACGCCTGCCCAAGCTCCCGAGCGAGCGCGCGCTCCTCGAAATGCACTCCGATGATGACGTAAGCGGTCATGCCGAGCGACAAGAGCAGGTGTCCGACCGTCATCGACGGCGTTACCCACAAGCCGACCAGCAGCGACGTCATCATTGGGTGACGAACGTACTTGTAGAGCAACGGCGCTACGAAGCCTTTGCGTTGAAAGCTCACTTTCCTAAAGCCGTTCAGCGCCGGCTTGAGACCGAACAAATCGAAATGGTCGATCATGAAGCTGCACAGCGGCACCCCGAGCCACCCGAGCCCGTTGACGGCCCAGAGCAGCGACGCCAACGTGAAATTTTGCACGTGCCAAAGCACGCCATCCACTTGCCGCCATTGCCACATCAGCAGCGCCAACGCTACTGACGATGCGAGCACGTAGGTCGCGCGTTCTAGCCGTTCTGGCACGATGCGTGTCAGCGCCCGTTTGAAGGCGGGTCGAGCCATGACCGAGTGTTGCAGGCCGAACAGCAACATCAGCCCGATATTGATGGCCAGCGCGACCGACAGAGTTGCGGCGGGCGCGTTGTCGACGGTGCGCGGCACCCCGATACCGTCGCTGAACCACGCGAAATAGACGAAAGTGCCCAAGAAGGCCAGGTACGAGACCACGCTGTAAATAAACCCGAGCATGCGTTGTTCCCTTGCTGCACACGCGCCTGGCTCGGCGCCCGTGACGAGCGGCCAGCATGAGTACGGTGCATCGAACCTGCCAGTGAGAAATGGGCACCACGGACGCACGGCAATGAAAAACGGAATCGCTAGACGCAATCTGGCGCGCGGCGTGGCTAGCGACGAACACGTGGTTTCATCACGGCTCATCACGGCTCATCACGGCTCATCACGGCTCGTGCTCAGTCCTCGTACGCTCCCCGCGGCCGTGCAGGTTTCGACTCCGCTCTGGAGCGCGGCTGGCACACCACCAGCGAGTGCGCGTCGATCGCCTACGCGTCGCTCAGCCGAAACCCGAGCCCGCGCTCCAAATCCGGCCACGCCACGGCGCGTCTGTTCAGTTCGATAAGTGACTTTTCACGGCGTGACGCGCGCAGCTGCGCGCGCAAACCGGGGCTACCCCCGAGATGCGCAGACATCGTCTCGATGTTCGGGCATTCTGCGCGGTGATGAATCTTGGGGATAGTCAAATGCTGGGCGTGTATCCGGTACTAGTCGTCATCGGCATCGTCGCGTTCTTGCTGTTCGGGTTGCTGGCGCTGGTGGCGCGCTTCTACCGGCAGGTCGATCAGGGGCGGGCACTGGTCATCAACACGATGCGGGCAGAGCCGGTGGTCGCGTTCACGGGTGCGGTCGTCTACCCGATCATCAATCGGGCCGAGGTCATGGACCTTTCGGTCAAGACGATCGATATCGATCGCCGCGGCAAAGAAGGGTTGATCTGCAACGACAACATCCGCGCCGACATCAACGTCACGTTCTTCGTGCGCGTGAACAAGACCGTCGAAGACGTGTTGAAGGTGGCGCAGTCGATCGGCTGCGCGCGCGCCAGCGACGCCAAGGCCTTGGAAGAGCTGTTCACGGCCAAGTTCGCGGAGGCGCTCAAGACCGTCGGCAAGCACTTCAATTTCGAAGAGCTGTACCTCAAGCGCGACGACTTCAAGGACAAGATCATCGAGGTCATCGGCAAAGATTTGAACGGCTTCATCTTGGATGACGCCGCGATCGATTATCTCGAGCAAACGCCGCTCGAGCACCTCGACAAAGACAACATCATGGATGCCGACGGCATCCGCAAAATCACCGATCTGACGGTGATTCAGAACGTGAAGACGAACGAGCTCCGCCAGAAGGAGCGCATGGAGATGGGCAGCCAGAACCTGAACGCCGACGAAGCGCTGTTCCGATTCGAGCAGCGCCGCGCGGAGGCGGAAGCCAAAAAAGAGAAGGAAATCTCCGTCGCCAAATCGCGCGAAGAGAACGAGGCGCTGCGCGTCGCCAGCGACGAGCGCAAGAAGACCGCGCTCATCACCATCAAGAACGACGAAGAGTCGCTGATCGCCGACCAGGCCAAAGAGCGAGGCGTCGCCATCGCCTCCAAGCACAAGGAGCGCGAGATCGCCGTCGAGGTCGAGCGCGTCGAAAAAGCGCGGCAGCTCGAGGTAATCGGGCGTGAGCGCGAGGTTTCGTTGGGTAGCATTGCGCGCGACAAGGAAGTCGAAGTGCAAAAGAAGGAGATCGCGACCGTGATTCGCGATCGCATCGCGGTCGAGAAGACGGTCGCCGGCGAAGAAGAGCTGATCAAAGACGTGCGCGTGTTGGCGCAGGCCAATCGCGAAAAGGAGGTCGTGCGCATCAGCGCCGAAGCCGCCGCCACCGAGGTGACGACCAAGCAGGTCAAGGCCGCGCAAGCGTCCGAGGAGGTCACCAAGATCAAGGCGCGCGAGCGCGTGATCGCCGCCGAAGCCGAGCTCGACACGGCCGACAAGGTCGCGAAGGCGAAGATTCGCGTCGCGGAAGGCGTGCAAGCCGAGGCCGCCGCCGAGGGCTTGGCCAAGGCGCGCGTCAAAGAAGCCGACGCCGTCGCCAACGAGAAGCTGGGCCTGACCGAGGCCAAGGTTTCGCTCGAAAAGCTGAGCGCAGAGGCCGCCGGTCAAGAGAAACAGGGGCTAGCCCGGGTGCGCGTGCGCGAAGCCGAAGCGGCGGCGGTCGAGAAGCAGGGTACGGCCGAAGCGTCTGCCATTCGCGAGAAGCTAATCGCCGAAGCCCAAGGCTTGGCCCAGAAGGCGTCGTCGATGAAGGCGCTCGATGAATCGGGTCGCGGTCACGAAGAGTTCCGGCTCAACATCGAGAAAGAGCGCGCGATCGCGATGGAGGAGCTCAAGGTCAGAAAAGACATCGTGGCGTCCCAAGCCAGCGTCATGGCCGAGGCGATGTCGAAGGCGAAGATCAACATCGTCGGCGGCGACGGTCAGTTCTTCCAGCGCTTCGTCAGCGCCATCTCGCTCGGTCAATCCGTCGACGGCGCGCTCGAGCAGAGCGACACCTTGCGCGCGCTGGTGCAGAACATCGCCAACGGCGAGGGCAACGGCTCCGGCGGAGCCGTCCTCGCCGCCGCGCTCGAGAAGCTCGCCCCCAAAGACGGCAAGGGCCCCGGCAAACGTCCTTGAGGGGCAACGTGCGGCTCGAGATTTTTTCACAGGAAGATCAGAAGATCAGAAGGGCGAGCAAAGGCGAGAATTTGGGGTTCTCGAGCCTCGGAGCAGCGGGCGTCGCCTCTTCGGTGTCGTCTGGCTCTGCGCGTTTTACCAACCCCAGATCAGACCTTCCGTCCTTCTGTCCTTCCTGTGAAAAAATCTGGGTCGTCGCAGAGGCTCCTCTGTCTCCGGCAATGACTAGCAATGGCTGATCAGCAAGACGAACGAAGTCTCGAGGGCGGGTCGTACGAGGTCATTCGGCGTCGCCTGCTGGAGCGGGCCACCGAGCTGGCCGGCAAGGCAGAGGCGCTCAATCAGCGGCGCAAGAAGCTGTTTGGCGGCGGCGAGCTCACGCTCACGGCGACGGAGCGGGTGCGCACCGAGAACAATTGCACGCCGCGTGACGTGGTCAGCGTCGATGGCCAGCTGCTGTTCGGGTTCCAGGTCTTCATCGGCTTGAAGACGGAGACGCGCGTTCAAGACGTGCTCAGCCTGTTCAAATTCGTCAAAAGCGACACTGGCTACGACTTGAGCCAACAGGCGTTCGAGGGCCCGGGCGCGTTCCTGGCCGACCCCGAGTTCGACAAGCAGTTCAAGGAGACGTTCCGCTACTACAAGGACGCGCGGCTACTGCAGCTGATGCGCACCGAGACGCGGCTGCTGATGGCGGTGCAGATTGGCGCGACCGTCAACGACCACAAGGTTTTTCGCTTTGCGATCGACGCCAAGGGGCGTTTGTCGTTCATGGATGCGCGGGGCGAGGACGACTACAAGGCGCCGCGTCGTCACCCGTTCGAATGGACGGCGACGCGCCGCGAAGATCAAGTCGCGGGCCTGCATCCGCACATCAACGTCTTGAACGAGGTGTTCGTCGAGACCGTCAACGGTGACTTGACGATCAAGATCGAGAACAACACCCAAGACGGCCTCGGTATCTATCGCGAGCCCGTCGACGATCCGAACCAGACCCTCGATGACGCGGAGATCGCCTACGCGCGCGTCGCAGGCTTGATCTTGCTGAAGATCAAGCCGTTCCGCGAGCAGAAGACGCGTTACCTCATCTACAATCCGCGCACGCAGGACGTGCTGCGGGTGGACGCGCTGGGCGTAGCGTGCGTCGAGCTGCCGGAAGATCACGGGTTGATCTTTCCGGGCGGGTATTACCTGACGTCCGGTGAGCGCAAGTTGTTCGACGGCGACGCGCAAGGTCTGGAGTTTCGTCGCGTCGTGAGCTCGCCCAACGGTGAAGACGTCATGTACGTCTTCTACCGCGCCGAAGAGGGCGAGTATGAGCTTTTGCCGTACAATTTGATCGCGAAAGAGGTGAAAAACCCGATTCGCGCGCACGGCTACAGCTTGTTTCCGGACGGCACCATGTTGGTGTTTCGCACCGAAACCGAGCCCACGCGCTTGCACCCGGTGCAAATTTGGCAGACGCCGTTCACCACCGCCGAGTTCGCGGCGGCGGCGCCGACCGACGGCTCGTACCTGGCGAAGGTCGGCAACGCGGCGCTCGTGAACGGCATCAGCGAGCTGCTCAGTATCAAGAAGCTGGCCGCGCTCGACAAGCCGACTCGCCGCACGTTCGACGACCTAGTCACGGCGGCGCGCCGCGCCATCGACACCCACTACTGGCTGGGTCACGCCGAAATGGGCGGCCTGCTCGACACGCTGACCGAGTTGTTCAAGACGTCCGAGCTCATCGTCGACGAGTTCGAGAAGCAGCTGGCACTGGAGCGTAAGGCGCGCGACGCGGCGGCGGCGGCCGAAAAGGCGCAAGCCGAGTTGTTGGAGCGCGTGCGTCCGGCCGAGCTGAAGACGGTCGAGGCCTACCTGGGGGGCCTCTCCGACTTGAAGCGCCAGCGCGGTACGCTGATCACGCTCAAGGAAGTGCGGTCGATTGACGTAGCGCGCGTGGTCGCGCTCGAGAACGCGGTCGCAGAGCGCTTTCTCGAGGTGAGCCAGGCCTGCGTCGACTTCTTTTTGGCTGAAAATGCCTTTCAGCCGCTGCTCGACCGCTTGGACGTCGTCGTCGACGCCGTCGGCAAGTCGTCCAAGACGACCGAGCTTTTGCCGCTGCGCAAAGAGCTCGACACGGTGTACGAGGGGCTGACGTTGCTGAGCGAGACCATCGCCGGTCTGCCGATCGAAGATCCGACCGTTCGCACGAAGATCCTCGACGGCACGAGCTCGGCGTTCGGCCAGCAAAACCGCGCGCGGGCGGTGCTGGACGGCCGGCAGAAAGAGCTGGGCGCGGGCGAAGGTCGGGCCGAGTTCGGGGTGCAGTTCAAGCTGCTCGGTCAGAGCGTGACCAGCGCCTTGGCGTTGGCGACGACGCCAGAGGCTTGTGACGAGCAATTGGGCCGACTGATGCTGCAGCTCGAAGAGCTGGAGGGTCGCTTCGGCGAGCTCGACGAGTTCTCGGTGCAGTTGGCCGAGAAGCGTGAGGACGTGCTCGACGCCGTCAACGCCAAGCGCCAACTCTTGGTCGAAGAGCGGCAACGACGCGCCCAAAGCTTGTCGACGGCGGCCGAGCGTGTGCTGGCCGGCATCGTGCGGCGGGCCCAGGCGGCCAAGAGCCCCGAAGAGCTGAACGGATACTTCGCGTCGGACGCGATGGTGCAAAAGTTGTCCGAGCTCTCCGGGCAACTGCGCGCTCTCGGCGATTCGGTGCGAGCCGACGAGCTCGATTCGAAGCTCAAGAGCGCCAAGCAGAATGCGCTCCGGGCGCTGCGCGACAAAACCGATTTACTCGAAGACGACGGCAACGTCATTCGCTTCGGGAACCATCGATTCAGCGTAAATACTCGGCCGCTGGAGCTCGCGATCGTGCCGCGCGAGGGCGTGCTGAACGTGCACCTGACCGGCACCGATTTCTTCGAGCCGATCTCCAATCCGCTCCTGGATGCGGCGCGCGAGCTGTGGGATCAGGAGCTGGTCTCGGAGACGCGCGAGGTTTACCGCGCCGAATATTTGGCGGTCAGCTTGCTGCAGGAGGCGGAAGCGGGGGCCCAGGGCCGCAGCGTGACCGAGCTGGAAGCGGCCGCGCGCGAAGAAAAGCTGTCGGACGTCGTGCGACTTTTGGCCGCCGAGCGCATCGACGAAGGTTACGAGCGCGGCGTGCACGACCACGACGCGACTTTGATCTTGGAGAAGCTCTTGAGCCTGCTCAAGGTGGCGGGCGGGCTCCGCTACTCGCCGCGGGCGCGCGCCGCGGGCTGGCTTTTTTGGCAAGGCCTGGCCGCCGACCGCAAAAACCTCATCGAACGCCGCGCCCAGAGCGCGGGCCGGCTGCGCGAACGACTCAAGGATGGCAGCGCGGAGCAGGAGCTCTCGCGCGAGCTGACTCACGGTGTGGCGGAGGCGTTGAAAGGGCTGGGCCTGGAGAGCGAAGCACCAGTGGCGCGTTTCGCGGCGCGCTACCTGGTCAGCGAGATTTCGCAAGAGCGCGCGAAGTTCACGGAGAGCGCGGCCGCGGAGGCGCTGCGGCGCGAATTTGCGGCGCACCTGGAAGAGACGGGCGCGGCGCGCGGCTTCGAGGAAGACTTGCGCGTGCTGTCGGCGCATCCGCCGGAGCGGCTGCGCGTGGCACTGTCGTACGTCGACGCGTTCGTGCGTAGCGCGGGTAAAGGGGCCGCCCACCGCCTGGAGCTGGCCGCGCGCGCGGTGTGCGACGGCGACCTGGAGTTTCGAGTGTCGAGCGCGGGGGTGACGGCGGCGGTATCGAGCCTGCTCGGCTCGCATTCACGAGTAGTGTCGCGTTCGCTCGATATCGATTTGTCCGAGCTGCTGGAGCGCGTGGCCGTATTTCTGGAGGACCGCGCGCCGCACTTTCGGGCGTTTCGCAGCTTGAAGACCGAGCTGGCGGCGCAGGCGCGCGAACGGTTACGGCTCGACGAATACCTGCCGCGCGTGCTCACGTCGTTCGTGCGCAACCGCTTGATCGACGAGGTGTACCTGCCTCTCGTCGGCGCCAACCTGGCCAAGCAGCTGGGCGCGGCGGGCGCGACCAAGCGCACCGATCAGATGGGTCTGCTCTTGCTCGTCTCGCCGCCCGGCTACGGCAAGACGACCTTGATGGAGTACGTGGCCAGCAAGCTGGGCATCGTGTTCATGAAGGTGAACGGCCCCGCGCTCGGCACCGAGGTCCGCTCGTTGGATCCGAACGAGGCGCCGAACGCGACCGCTCGTCAGGAGGTCGAAAAGATCAACCTCGCGCTCGAGATGGGCAACAACTGTATGCTCTACCTCGACGACATTCAGCACACTCACCCCGAGCTGCTGCAGAAATTCATTTCACTGTGCGACGCGCAGCACCGCATCGAAGGAGTGTGGAACGGCCGAACGCGCACGTACGATCTGCGGGGTAAAAAGTTCTGCATCGTGATGGCGGGCAATCCGTACACGGAAAGCGGCGCGCGCTTTCAGATCCCGGACATGCTCGCCAACCGCGCCGATACCTACAATTTGGGCGATATTTTGGACGGCAAGCAGGATGCCTTCGCCCTCAGCTATCTGGAAAATGCGCTCACCTCGAACCCGACTTTGGCCCCGTTGGCCGGCCGCGACGCGCAGGATACGTACAAGCTGATCGGCATCGCGCGCGGTGAAGACATTCCGCTCAGCGACTTGAGCTACGGCTACGGCAGCGCCGAAGTGCAAGAGCTCACGGAGCTGTTCAAGCGCTTGTTCAAGGTGCAAAGCGTGCTCTTGCGCGTGAACCAGGAGTATATCGCCTCCGCTTCGCAGGACGATCGCTACCGCACCGAGCCGCCGTTCAAGCTGCAAGGCAGCTACCGCAACATGGCCAAGCTGACCGAAAAGGTCGTGCCGGCCATGAACGACGCCGAGCTCGAACGGCTGATCGACGACCACTACGCCAGCGAATCGCAAACTTTGACCAACGGCGCCGAGCAAAACTTGCTCAAGCTGGCCGACATGCGCGGCCGCCTCACGCCCGAACAGAGCGCTCGGTGGCTGGAGATCAAAGATGCGTTCGGGCGGGTGCAGCGCATGGGCGGCGGCGACGCCGATCCGGTGACGCGGGTCACGGGCACGTTGTCCGGTCTAGACCTGCAGCTCAAAGGCATTCGCGAGGCTATCGTTGGCTCGCTTGCGACGAATGGCGCCAAATCTGCGCAAGACGTCGGTTTCGCTCAGCTGGCCAAGAACCTCGCCGATCTCGGACGGCCCAAAGTCGAGGTACGGCTGGAAGGCGAACGCGACGGCGGCATGCGGGAGCTATTCACGCAGCAAACCGAGCTGCTGAAGCAGGCGCTGAGCGCGCTGAGTAACCGTGGTACCGAGCCAGGCCACGCCGCCGCCAGCGACCAGAAGCTGGCCGAGCTGTCGAGCCTCTTGGGGCGTGTTTCCCGGCAGCTCGAAAATGGCCTGGGCAGCGCCCGTCGCGTCGACGTCGAGCTGGACGTCGGAGGTCCGAGCAACTTGTACCGCACGCTATCGGGCACCGACCTCTTCACGGGTGGCGGCTTATTCGTCGCCACTTACGAAAAACCGCCGCCACTGGGCGCCGACGTACGCGTGTCGCTCAGGTTCCCCACCGGGCCCAGTTGCGAGCTGAGCGGCAACGTCGCCTGGGTGCGCGACCAGCTGGGCGAAGACGCGCCGCCCGGCTTCGGCGTCCGTTTCCTGGAGGTATCCGACGAAGCGCGGCAGCTCGTGCAAGCTTACGCCGAAGCACGCGAGCCGATGTTGAGAGACGACTGACGATCGCGCGCCCCCAAATCGCAAGCGCCCGCGTGCGCACCCAAATCACGGCCCTGCTCAGCCCCAAAATCACTGGGCGTACAAACCGGTCGAGATTCCACGACGAGCACCGGGAAAAATTACTATTAATTATAAGAGGTTGGCTTCCGGGTCCGGGGGGCATTCGGAATGAGTTTGTATGCCCAGTGATGTTGGCGCTTTGGGACGGGTCACCGGGGAGGGGAGGAGGGGGTGCGGGAGCCGAAGGGCACCGGAGCTCGCGCGGGTTTACTTGGCGGCTGGAGAGTGGACGGCCTCGAGATGCAGCCGCGGTCGCCTGCTTTGCAGACGGGGCCGAGGGGTCGCTCGCATCACTTCGCCTTCGAGAACCAGATGCCGCGCTGTTTGCCCTGGGGCACCGTGTAAACGACACCGTCCCACGGGTAGCTGGTCAAGTCGAAGCTGCTGACGCGCTCGGCGACGGTCGTGCGCGCGTCCAGATCGTAGTTGTACGCCACTAACGAGCCCGTCTTCGCCTCGGGATCCCAGCCTTCGATGAACAAGACGGCAGGCATGAACCAGGCAAAGCGGGGCGATTCTGGCGGCACGCCCTCCGCCAGCACGTCCCACGCGGTGGGGTCTTTGGCATCGGTGCCGAGCAGCATGCGGCCGCTGCTTCCGTCGAAGTGATCGACGCGAGCGTAGTGGCGCTCGCCCGTGTACGACGCGACTGCGCCGGAGTACGGCGGCACGGCCTTGGCCAAAACGCGGTAGCTGTCATCGTCGAACTGCGGCAGATCGCCCGCCACTCCGTCGAAGTTTACCAGCAGCTCGCCGCTCGAAGCGTTGCGCACGATGTGCTCGGCGATGACCTCGGTAGTGCCATCCCAGCGGAAGTGCAGCCAGTCGTGGGCCGTGTAGTCGCCGAGCTTTTGATGGTTGATCTGGGCCACGCCGGCCCAGCGGCTGTCGGGCGACTCCAAGAACACGGCGTCCAGCAGCGCCCGCTCCCCGAGCTCGATGGGTGCGTCGGCGCCGGCTTGCCAAGCCCACGCGGTGCCGAGCCCGTCGGCGTCGACGTCGGTGAGATATAGAACCGCGAGCGGCAAGGGGGCGCCCTCTTGGCGCTGGCCCGCAATCAGCGCGCGCGCCTGGGTGGCGTCGGTTTCGAACGGGAGCTCGAAGGCGTCGAGTATCTCGAACGTGTCGCCATCCAAGTGCAAAAGGCTGGGCTTGGGGTTGCCGCACGGCTGCTCGAGCACGACCCAGCCCCCCCTTTGGTCGCTGGAAATGATGCTCGAGCGCTGTAGGTGGCAGGCGCCGTCGAGCACGCTCTCCGCGTCAATCTCCAGGGAATCCAGATCGAAGGTGACGTGATGCAAGCCATCGTCGTCTTCGACCAGAAAGTCGTCCTTGATCGGCACGACCGCCACGAGCGCTTTGCCCCACGCCTGTCCGGGCTCGAATTCGTCGGAGAAGCTCTTGAGCTCGTCATCGGCCCAGAGCAACACGCTTTCTTTCCAGACCAGCACGCGGCTGAGCTCCGCGGCAATCTCTCGACTTTCGCCCGACCAGGGATCGGCGAAGGTGTAGCCTTTTTTTGTCGGCACCAAGTAGCCGTGATCGTACAGGCGCGGGTAGGGACGCCCCGCGTCTTCGACCGTCAGGTCTTGCACCTCGCAATCCAGAGTCGTGAAGCGCATGCGCCCACGGCCGCGCTCATCGAGAGCGTCGACGAATGGCAGCAGCCGAAATGGCGCCGCCGCCGACTTGCCCATGAGCCACGTACCGGCGTTGGGCGTCACCTGGCAGCCGGTCTGCGCGTCGGCTCCGAACAAGTGAAAGGTCGGCTCCGCGTCGTCGGTGCGGCGCGCGCCCACGTGGTACAGCGTGTCGGCGTCCAAATCGACCACCACGCGGTTCCACGGACCGTCCACCAGCTGCGAACCAGCCCCGTCGAAGTAGCGCTTCTGGTTGGGTAGGGCGGCGTCCGCGGTGTCGGCGAGGCCGCGCGTCGGGTCACACCCGAAAAGCGCCAAGAAGAGGCTTGCGTACGCGCGCCGCATGCTCGCTTGAAGTAGCACTTTTCAGCGGGCGCGGCAGAACCCGGGGCTATAACGCAGACGTGCGACGGACTCTGCGGAGCTGGCGGGCGCGCGGGCTTGGCCTGGCCGCGGCCTTGGGTACATGGCCTGCGCTCGGGCAAGCGGCCGCACCGCGCACGGACGACGCGGAGACCGTGGTCGAGGTGCGCGGTACGCCCACCGGGGCCGGCACGCCCGCGCTGTCACGCGCCCAGGCACGCGAGCTGCCGGGCGCGTTCGGGGATCCGTTGCGTGCCGTCGACTCGCTGCCCGGCGTCGTCCCGACCATCTCGGGGCTACCAGTTTTTTTCATTCGCGGTGCCCCGCCCGCGAGTGTTGGCTACGTGGTCGACGGCGTCGAAGTGCCGCTGTTGTTCCACGCCTTTCTGGGTCCGTCGGTGCTGCATCCGGGATCACTCTCGGGGGTGACGCTGCAGTCGGCACCCGCGGACGTTCGCTACGGTGGCAGCGCCGGCGCGGTGATCGTCGCGGAGCCTTCCCCACCCAGCCGCACCTTTCACGGTGAAGCCAACTTGCGGTTGTTCGATGCGGGCGCGCTGTTGGAGGCGCCGTTCGCCAACGGCGCCGGTTCGGCGTTGGTGTCGGGGCGCTATTCCTTCACGGGCCTTTTGTATAGCGCGCTCAGCGCCGAAGAATTCGGCTACTGGGACTATCAATTGCGCATCATGCG